>Ga0214473_10000172_pt1 | contig 91363 bp, 86 predicted proteins | sample RVTome_7_FD_203509 | JGI IMG/M metagenome (GOLD analysis project Ga0214473, IMG submission 203509) | Soil microbial communities from uranium-contaminated site in the Upper Colorado River Basin, Wyoming, United States - RVT98D197 | ecosystem: Environmental > Terrestrial > Soil > Contaminated >... | reverse complement strand
TCTGTCTTGATGGCCGGCATTTCATTGCGGGAGCGACGATAAACAATCCACACCTCTTCTGCCCCGAGGCGCCTGGCAACACGGGCAGCATCGACTGCAGCATTGCCCCCGCCGACCACGACCACCCGTTTCCCCACCTGAACCTTCTCTCCAGAGTTGATCTTTCTTAAAATGTCAAGGGCATGGAAAACCCCGTTCGCATCTTCGTTGGGAACGTTCAGTTTCTCGCTCACCCATACACCCGTGGCTAAAAAAATGGCTTTATAACCTTGTGCAAAAACATCTTTAAGGCTACTTACTGGATGATTGGTCTTTATCTCTACTCCCAATTCTTGAATGTAGCTAATCTCATCATCCAGAACTTCTTTCGGCAATCGGTAATCAGGGATGCCATAGCGCAACATACCGCCTGCCTTTGGGGCTGCCTCAAAGATCGTCACGGAGTAGCCTCGTCTCACCAGTTCATAAGCGCAGGCCAAACCTGCTGGCCCTGAACCAATAATGGCCACCTTTTCTTCCTTCGTCTTCTCAATCGGAGTGGCCTTTGCCCTGCCTTTCCTCCGTTCATGGTCAGCCACAAAGCGATGAAGAGAGCGGATCGAAAGGGGGTCATCCACCTTACCCCTTTCGCATTCTGGTTCGCAGGGATGAGTGCAGACCCGTCCGCATACTCCTGCAAAAGGCATTGCTCTCCTCACCTCTTCAAGAGCCTCGTCGTATTTGCTCTGGGCAATAAAGTATAAAAAGTCTTGACCGTTGATCCCAACAGGACAGGCAACCTGGCAGGGGGGGCAGCCACCGATTTCAACGGTTTCAGCTTCGGGAGCTATCTTGAGTCCCCAATCACGGGCTTTGATATCCATGGAGTGGTGTAGCGCTGGAGGAAAGGGCGCCCGTCCAATATTTAGGGGATCAATGTTAAGAAAGAGGTGGTGCATACAGGTGTTGCCGACGATGGTCATGTCAAGGATATCGGTGCGTTTAATCCCTGCAATGGCAGAGGCTTCTTCCACGATTCCATTGAGACCATCAATGATGGCCTTGTTCATATACTCCAGGCCTTCTGGGTTGGTCATGGTGTAACTGATCCGGGACATGACATCTTCACCATAAATCACCTGGGGATTCATCATGGAAGCCGTGGCGACCAATTTACCATCCGTCAGGTCACAAAGATAACCTGCCACCGTGGTAGTTCCGACATCGACCGCTAACCCGTATACCTTTTTGATAAGCCCTGGTTCTACTTTGATTACTTCTTTGTTGTGCCACACGGAAACGGTGACCTTCCAATTCCCTTCGCGCACCGCTTCCTGTAGGCTCATGAGCGTCTGGTAATCAATGGTCAGATTTTTCAGCCCATGGGATTTTTCAAGCTCTGCTTCAAGACGTTCCCAGTCTCCAAGGGTGTCCTCCAAAGTGGCTTTCGGAATTTCTACATAGTACTTTTTAACCGCCGGTTTCAGCTCGATATTGATTTCCCTGGCAGCCTTCCGTACCACCTGTTTCCCCATTCGGCTCTCTTCGGGGACGAAGACAATAACATCACCCAGTACCTTTGTTTGACAGGCCAGACGATAACCCCCCCGCTCTTGTTGTAAGCTGAAAAACTTTCTTTCTGTGACGCCCATGGGGGAAAGGTGTTCCCGACTCGATTCAATGCCGTATTTTTCAAAGAACCCCTGGTCAATCCTCACCTTGCACTTTCCACAAATAGCTTTCTCACCACAGATACCCTCAATGTCCACACCCAATGAAACGGAAGCCTCCTTGAGTGTTTTTCCTTTTTGAACATAACCTCTACGACCCGAAGGTTGGAAAATGACCATGCACTTATCTTCTTCCCTTTTCTTCCCCTGCATAACCATTTTGTCTCCGACTTACTTTATTTGTTGTTTCAATTTTTCGATTTTGGTCATTTGAATTTGTTTCGAGTTTGGGGTTTACTTTTTAGAAAGCTCCTCTTCCTTCAGCATCTTCAGGAGTTTCATTGCTTCATCCACGGCCGTCCCGGCATCCTTGGCATAGCCATCCGCTCCATATTTTTCAGCCACCTCTGGGTTGACCGGAGCGCCCCCGATCATAATTCGGACTTTGGGATTCTTCGCCCGTAACCTCTTAATCACTTCTGGCATATTGAGCATGCTGGTTGTCATCAGAGCGGAGATGCCAACGACATTAGACTCGGTCCTGATCTGCTCTTCAACAAACTTATCAAGGGGGACATCCTTTCCCAGGTCATAGACCGTCCAGCCAGCCACTTCAAACATCAGTTTAACAAGGTTCTTCCCAATGTCGTGAACATCGCCCTCGACTACGCCTAGGACAATAGATCCTTTCACTTCTGATTTTCTACCCGAAGCCTGAATGGCAGGCTTTAGGATGTCAAGGCCGGCATTGAGGGCATCGGCACACATCAAAAGCTCTGGCACAAAGTACTCCTTCTGATTAAACTTGTCCCCAGCCTCCATCATCCCCTCAGCCAACCCATCCATGGTTGCCACGAAGGGATCTACGCCTTCCTCCAAGGCAATCTTTGCCCACTTCACCACCTCTTCCTCTTCAAATTGAACGACGGTTTCGTGTAGCTTCTTCAATATTTCTTTGGTCCTCTCTTCTTTCACCATAAATGTTTCCTCCTGATCTTAATGAAAAATCATTATAATGAAAAATGTGATAGATCATCCAAGGCAATGAAATATAATTCTCCAGTTCCAATTCTTCGAAAAACCACACCCTGTTTGTGGAGCCTGTCCGCCAATTCTTCGCCAAAGATTCGTTGTAAATCTTTCGATACAGGAACTTCATTGAGTGATCTTTCAAGAAGGATGGAAGTTTGTTCAGAACTTACGGGAAGGTTTTCACCCAGGAGTATGCTTGGATCAAAAGGTTGAGTTCCACTGGCCTTCGCTAAATGGTTACCCACTTCGAGGAGATCATTTATGATTTCTCTCCTCACCCCAACTTCGTCTTTCTGTTTTAAATACTCCAGAATCGCTCGATGCGACTTCGCCACTTTATGGTAAAATTCCCCCCCGAGGTTTAATTGGGACTTAATGTCATCCAGGATATTATCGATAAAGTCCATCACTAAGATCAGGATAGGATTTTCAGTCATCCTCGCTAAGTAACGATGAAATCCTATTTCTCTGGAAACAATGGTATGGGGAACAAAAGGATCCTCCGTGATCATGGTCTCCAATTTAACGATGTCCTCAGGCTGGATGCGCGAAGCGGCGATTTGAGCGACAGGTGGCTCGAGTAAATAACGAATCATCGTAATGTCCTTGATGGAGACCGTTTTGAAGTGGAGAAAGTTAATGATGCCGTGGATGGTCGTCTTCATGTCCACTTCTGCAATAAAGACACCCCCTGCTACCCCCTTCCTGATCTCCACTAACCCCATGCCTTCGAGCACTCTTAACGCCTCTCGTAAGGTAGCTTTGCTGACCCCAAACTCAGACATGAGTTCTTTCTCAGAAGCTACTTTATCCCCCGGTTTAAAGTGACCCGAAAGAATGGCATTTCGAATCTGTTCGATGATCTGATCGGATATCTTGTGGGTTCTACTGGCGGTTTCGAACAAGGATATGTCTCACTTATTTTTGTTCTTATAAATTTTGGGAAACGGGGTTATCTTATCGAAAACCAATCGAGAATGTCAAGAAAAATATCATAAATATTATAATAATTATTTAATGTATATATAACATATAAATATCAATATGTTATGCTAATTATTTGGATTTTAAGTTGCCTTTTGGGGAAGTTTTTGGGTTTCAACTTCAGATGATTGGCATCTTAATTTGACCCTGTTAACTACCGCTTATTGGGTTGGTAGATAATACCTGTAATCTTATCTTTTCTGAAATCAAAAAGGACTTTGGATTCTGGCCCATTTTTCAATGTAACAATGGGATCGTCAATCACCTTGCCAATGATGGGGGCAGTAATTTCTCTTTCACGAAAGAGAGAAATGACTGCTTCAGAATTTTTCGGAGAAACGGAGAGAACAAATCCAAAACTTTGAAAGCAGACCAACCAATCGGACAATTCAATCTCAAGGGGTTTAGGGATGGAAGCAAGCTCAATGATAGCGCCCTTGCCAGAGTTTTCCATCATAATGGAAACAGTTCCTAAGATACCCGAATTGCTCACATCCTTGGCGGCTTGAGACAATTCCCTTTCAGCGATGAGAGGTAAGGCCTCCAGGCGGTAAAGCAATTCTTCTGGAGTCTTTCCAGAATTGGCATCCCAGCTCACCACAGAACGACAACCTTTATCGCCTTTAAGGTCCACTGCAAGAATGATATCATCTCCTGCCTTTGCCAAATGACTCCTGAGCAACTTATTGGCATAACCCAAAATGGCAACAGCCAAAGAAGGAGAACTCCCAGGAGCATCGGGATGCAGGTGGCCGCCCACCATGGGCACCTTCAGTTTCTCACAGCCCCTCCTAATCCCCTCCACCACTTTTGATCGCTGCTCTTCATCTCCGCTGGCCAAGACATTTACCATGGCCAGAGGTTTACCACCCATGGAATAAATATCATTGACCGTCACCATCACCGATGCTTTTCCTGCGGCATAGGGCTCATTGACCAACAATCTGGTCATGATACCATCGGCAGCCAGAAGCAGAAAGCCTTCTTTCCAGGGGATCACTGCTGCATCATCACCATAATTAGGTAACTGAGGACCCGGTTGGCCATCTAAAACCAATTTTTTAAAAACATCCCCAATGGGTTGCTTCCGCAACAACCCCTCGTAATTGCGAATCCTTTCAATGATTTGATCTAAGTTGATGTTCATACTAACTTACCCTCAGCATAGAGCATAGATCAGAGCGTATAGAGCATAGCGTTAAAACTCTTTTCCCTTTGCCCTTTGCGTTATGTACCATTCGATTCATCTATTCATTTTGGCGGCTACTTCCACCACCCGCTTACCAAGATTTCGAGCGGTTTCCAAACCAAAAACATCCTTTTCAATTCCCTCCGGGTGGCCGCTCCATAGGGTGGCTCCATAGTGTGAGGTGGGTTTCCCCTCACTGACCACTACCATATCCTGAACCAGCATCGCGGCATGAACGGCCTGAATTGTCAGTTCTTGCCCGCCATTCCGGACCCCTCCCACGGCTATTGCACCCCCCACTTTGTTCCGGAGCAGAAATCCATTTCTTCTAAACATGACACATCGGTCCAGAAAGGCTTTACACTGTGACGTCATAGATCCAAAATAAACAGGCGTGGCCACCACCAGCCCTGCCAATTCTGAATCAGAAAGGATGGGAATCATCTTTACGAAATCATCTTCCTGACTGCATTCCAAAACCTTCATGCATTTGCCACAGGCCAAGCAACCATTCATCTTCATGTCTGATAGTTCGATGAGCAGGGTCTCTACGTCTGGAACCATTTCTTTGACTGCTTGGAGACAGACTTCTAAAGCATATTTCGTACTTTTCCCCTTTCGGGGGCTACAAGATATCCCAACAATCTTCATGAGCACCATCCTTTCTCTTCATCTCTTCTTCTAAAATCTTTAGAACATCTCTTCTGATTTTATTGCTCCCCTCACTGGTCCTGTCTCTTGGGCTCGGAAGCCCCACCTCCAATATTTTAACGATCCGAGCCGGTCTCCTCGAAAGAACCACAATCTCATCGCTCAGGAAAACGGCTTCATCCACATTGTGCGTCACAAAGATGATCGTGTCGTCCCTTTTCTGCCAGATTCTGAGGAGAAACTCCTGCATGGCATTCCGGGTTTGGCTATCCAAGGAACCGAAAGGTTCGTCCATCAAGACGACTCGTGGATTCATGATCAAGGTCCGAGCAATGGCGACCCGCTGCTTCATACCGCCTGAAAGTTCTCGTGGGTATCGGTTTTCAAACCCATTCAAATTAAACATCTTGATATATTCCATCCCCTTCGAACGCCTTATTTCCTTATCCACTCCCTTGATCTCAGGGCCCATCTCAATGTTCTGGAGCGTCGTCCTCCAGGGGAAAAGGGCATACTCCTGAAATACCAATCCAACTTCTTCTGTTCCCTGAACCAATTCCTTCCCGTCCAAAAGGACTTTGCCTGCCGATGCCTTTTCCAAGCCGGCGATAATCCTCAGAAGAGTCGTCTTCCCGCAGCCACTTGGACCGATGATTGAAATAAACCGCCCATTCTCAATCCGGTGCTGGATATTCTCCAGGACGTGGACGCTTTCTCCCAGGCCCTTACCCTGGAAGGTTTTGTTGAGTTCTAAAAGATCTAAGCTCAAAAGGAAACCTCATTGCCATTTGATGGTCTTTGATTCTATAGCCCTCAAGCCAATATCAATCAATAGACCAATCACACCAATCACCAGCATCCCTGCCAGGATTTCGTCTGGCCTCTGTATGTCCCGGGCGGTCATGATCATATAACCCAGTCCAAAACCTTCCTTCACCCCAGTGAATTCCGCCGCCACAAGGGTCATCCATCCAATGCCGATGCCAATTCGCATTCCCACAAAGATGGAAGGGACTGCTCCAGGAAGCAAAACTTTGAAAAAGATATCCTTCTCCTTTGCATGCAAAGTCCGAGCTGCTTCTATCAGGATGGGGTTAATGGATAGAACTCCAGAGATTGTATTCAAGAGAATTGGGAAAAAGGCTCCCAGGAAGATGATAAAGGCTGCGGATTTAATGCCGATACCGAACCATAAGATAGCAATGGGGATCCAGGCCAGGGGCGGAATAGGTCTTACCAATTCAAAGAGAGGACGAATCATTCTCAGGAGCCCGGGTGACCATCCCATCAAGAGCCCCAAAGGGATTGCCAGCAAAGCAGCCACGGCATAGCCCAGGGCAACCCGATAGAGACTATAGAGCATATGATTGTGAAGAAGATGTCCGGGCGGAACCCCAACGATTAAAATATCTCTAAAGCCTAAGACAATCTCAACAGGGGAGGGGAGTTTATAGGAAGGGATCACCTGGACAGAAGATAAGCCCTGCCAGACCAGAATCAGGATCAAAGGAAGCAGATAACGTTCCTTTTTCATCGCCTGATGATCTCCCTGAGGATTTCGGTCCTCATCAACCGATCGAGAAAGGTAGTAGTATCCTCTACCTTGATATATTTTAATTTGGTTAGAAACTCGACATATTCCCTGATCCCGTCCACACTGGGGGTGTAGGTATAATGAACATTCTCCATGGCCAATCGGATGGTCCCTTCATCCATCCCCGTGTATTTGATGGCAATCTTGATGGCCTCCTCGCGATGGCGGTGGATAAAATCGGTCGCCATCACATGGCTGCGGACAATGGCTTTCACCTTCTCCGGATGGCTTTCGAGAAATCCTGTATCCGCTACCAGGCCGCAACAGGGATGGTCTTTCCAGATGTCCCGGGAGTGGGCCACCACTCTTCCGACTCCCATGGTTTGGGCTTTGGCAGGGTGGGGTTCCCAGGCAATAAAGGCATCAATCTGATCGGTTCTCAATGCTCCGATCATCTCCGGAGGCTTCAGGACGATCACCTTAACCTGATCCGCCTGGATGTTGTGTTTAATGAAGGTCTTTCGCAGGAGGAAGTCCTGCACCGTGGAATGGCCTGGGATCGCAACGCTTTTACCGGCCAGTTCCGGAAGGGTTTGCAGCCTTCCGTCTTTTTTCACCACAATGGCAGAACCCTCGGTATTGACCTGAGCCAAAAGAGCTACTCTAACCGTCCGGTTGGCCAGGGCTGTGATCGTTGGAGCATTCCCAACAAAACCCATGTCAAGGGATCCAGCGGCAAAAGCGCTCATCATCTCCGGTCCCGCCTTGAAGATCCCGGCCACCTCAACACGGACCCCCTCTTTTTCGAAAAATCCCTTCTCTATCGCCACCCAGAAGGGGAGGTGATGAATATCGCTTTGGAGATATGCGATCCGGACAGGTTGCCCTTGTGCTATCGCAATAAAGAGTAAGAATAATAAGTTAACCCCAAAAAATAGGATTATCTTTTTCATCTTATCCTCCCATCCTTTCCTTTTGATTATTGAGTTCAAAAAATATTTTTTACAGAGAATAAAGGCTTTTCCAGCTTCCCTTCTCGGTCAGAAATTCTGGGAGGCTGATTATAGGGCGTGATCCCCCTGCCTTCGCCGGAGCGGCTTCGCGCAGGCAGGCGATCACGCCTTTAAATGGTGCGTTCGGGGAACCAACTCTACAACAAATGAAAAAATTATTTATTGGAATTTTATTAGTTCTTCCCTTCAATTCCTATTGAAAGGGCGACTAATTCGCTAAGATCGGTCATCTTAAGCTTTGATTTTAAGGCATTGATCCCTATTTGCAATCCTTGGTAGCAAAACGGACAGCTAGTGACCAAACGTTCCGCACCCGTCTTCTCCGCATCCTTGACTCTTTCCTGGGCCATTCTGTTTTGGATATCAGAAAAGCCTGCCTTAAATCCTCCCCCTGCTCCACAGCAACGGGAGAATTCCCGGATGCGATCCATCTCCACAAATTCCAGACCCGGTATGGCTCGAAGAATCGCCCTGGGAGTATCGTAAACATTGCTATGCCTGCCTAAGTGACAGGGGTCATGATAAGTCACCTTGGTGAGGATTTCATGCTTCAGTTCTATCTTTTTCTCCTGGATCAACCTTAGCAGAAGTTGAGAGATGTGCAATACCTCCATATTGAGCGTACCCAACTTCTTGTAATCCACGCTAATTGTACGGTAACAACCTGCACAGGCTGTGATCAACATTTTTACATTCAGGGAATTGAACAGCCTGATGTTATATTCTGCCAATCTCTCAAACTCGTAGTCTCCGATCCGGAGAAATGGGCTTCCACAACATTTTTCCTCCGTGCCCAATATCCCAAATTTAATGCCCAGAGTGTCGAGGATGTTGAGGGTGTTGATTCCCACCTCTTTCACATTGATATCATAAGAGGCTGTACATCCCGCATAATAAAGGACATCGATTGAATCAGCACTCTGAATCTGCTTTTCTTCCATCAATTTGCTTGCTGTCTCTTCTATCTTCTCCGCCCGTTCAGTCGCCTCAACCTCTTTGGTTTCGGATGTCTGATCCAGATCTTTTTCTTTCTCTTCTCCCATGTTGCTTTAACTTCTCTTTCTCTCAAAATTTTCGTTTGATCGGTGGGTTAGGTGGTGCCAGCCCTTGGGGTAGTTTAATCGTTTTGGGAACCTCCTTAATCCTTCCTTCCTTTTTCGCCACCTTTGTCCACCTCGCCCGATTGCTCCTGGGCTGCTGCCAAGGGTCATCATAGGCACGGGAGCTCAAGATTAGAGCCTTATGATTTTCAAGAGGACCGTATTCTGCATCAACCAGAGACCTCCTGACCCTTTCCCACAATTCAACCGTTTCAATATGGGCCGGGCAGACCATGTGACACTGCCTGCATGTGGTACAGGCATAAATATCGGTCACAAAATGTTCAATATCTTCTTTCGTGATCGTAGGGGTTTTGAAAAGTCGGTTAAAAAAATTATCCTTTTTGCCAAAGAGTATCCTTCTCAGACCATACTGAGCAGTGAGGATCTTTTTGAGCTTTCTGATTTTCGCTGGAGGGGAAATGGATAAGGTGAGTTCTGGAGCCACTTCAATCACCGGGCACCACTTGATGCATTCCCCACAGTTAGTACAGGCATCCAGCTCCAGGATCCTGATCTTATCGAAGTTGTCGATCCTAATTTCTCTCACTTCTTCCTTAATCTCTTGCACTTCTTCCACTTCTTTTCACTCCTTCACATGATTTATCCTTGAGGATCTGAAGAGGAGGCCAGAATCGAAACAGGACATGCAATAAAATGAATAAATTTACTAAAAGGGATATAGGCTAAAAATATGAAAACAATGGTCGCATGAACGACCCAGGTATAAAAGTGGATATTTGTCCAGGCCAGAGGGATCTGCCGAAACAGGCTGGCCATGGCCAAGCCCACAAAGGAAAAATAGGATTCAAATGAGACAGGCAATTCAGCCAGCCGAAAGGCCTCGAGGAGAAAGCCTGTGAGGACGATGAAGAATAATAGCAAAACAGCGACCCTATCCTCCCTCTCCGTGATCATATTTGGACGTTTGATAGATCTTCGGATAAAGGAGGCAATCGTTCCAATCAAGATGAGCAGCCCTAAGAAATCCATTAAAAAATCTAAGATCAAACCACCAGCGCCCGTCACAAAAAAATCTATTTTAAAGACGAACCGAGTAAAGACAAACACCAGGAATACGAAAAAGAGGGCCATGAATCCAAAGGATTCGGATAAATAAATGAACCATCTCAAGCGACTCTCTTTGAAAAGCTTTCTTTGAAGGATGGCTTCAAAAAAAAGGAAATAGAACATTCTCTTCTGTTCTATTTCGTGTATTGGAAGGACTTTCCCGCGTCCCAAACTCCATACATAGACCTTCCCCAGTATGCCAGCACAAAATATAAAAAGAAAAAGACTGAAAGCCCACCAATGGTAATGCCATTTCGTCTTGGTCTCTGCCCTGAAGAAGTCATTGCCTGGGTAGTACTTATCGAGATGGCATTCCACACAATCCTTTTTCGTTTGTTTCACATAAGGTTCACTGGCGAAGACCTGAGAATTGAACATCAGGAGAAGGCCCCCCGCTAAAAGGACAACCAATGATAACCTTATCCATCTCCTCCGCATTCGTTTCTCCTCTATCGAATCGCCGGGGATATCCTCCTCTTCCCATCTTCCATAAAGACCAATCTCGGCCCCGGAGAGACTTGGCAAAAAGGATCCTTTGAACGGTGGTAATGGCATTCGGCACAGTAATCCACTCTCGGAAGATTGGTTGGAGAAGAAGCCCGATCATGAGCGATATTTTTATGGCAGAAGATACAGGAAAATTTCCCTCTGCACGTAATCTCTTTTAGGCTCCAGGGACCAAAGACCTTCTGGACATTTCCGGTTTCTTCGTCTAATTGTTCAGCGAAGATCAGGATCTTCTTTTTCTTCTCCTCCATATAGTTCTTATGACATTTGATGCAGTCCCGATCCAATGCTTTGGGCATATTGGAAAGCTTGCTCGGTGCATAGGCAAATTGGCTGCTCGAATGGCGACTGTGGCAAAAAGTGCAGGTGACGCTCTGTCTGTGAACCTTATTCTCTTTCCAGAGTTTGTGTGAACCTGCATGACAAGTCTTACATTCAGAGGGATGGGTGGTCGAGTAGCCGATGAGGGAGAAGATGAGATTGACGACAAGAAATATTCCTGCCATCACGATTCCGATCAACCACCCTTTTTGTGATAAAGTTAACCGAGCCATTATCCACCTGTTTTCTTTATCTTAACTACTGTACCCAACCCAACTATTCCACCGCTCACCTTATTTTTTTCCTCTTGAATCAGCCAGCTCACATGATAACTTTTACTGTTGTTCCACCAGATCAAGGAAGTATCGGGATCCAGACTTTTAAGTTTTTTCCCTTTTGCGAAATGCCCATAGGCCCAATGGCCGAGATCTCTCGCGATCGCTATGACCTCCGGATGTACGGATTGGGTTAGGTGAACCTGAACAATCGCCTTCATCCCTTTTGAAGAGATTTCGACTTTTTCTCCTTCGACAAGTCCAAGCCTTTCAGCAGTCTTTGCGTTTATCCAAAGCGGGTTCTCATGAAATATCTCTGAGAGCCACTTTGAGTTCGGGTTGCATCTCGCTGCTACATTTTTGCTAAAGGTCGTTAAGAATAGCTCACCCTCATTTATATTTATCTTTTTATCACTCCTTGTATAAATTGGAAATGGGGGAAGCCCTTCCTTTTTGAGCTTTGAAGCGTAAAGTTCCATCTTTCGGGAGGGGGTCTTAAAACCTGATTGCTGGTATGACTCATAGGACGGACTCAAGTTTGGATCCACCCAGAATCCCTCTTTCTCTAAACGCTTTATCCCCTCGGTTCCTTCAAGGCCCTTCATCCTTTTAAGTTGTGCCTTGATATATCCCTTTTCGTCAAGTTCGATACCTTTCTCGAGCCTCTTTCCAACCATACCGAGGAGACTGGAAAAAGAGACCGCCTCACCCCTTGGTTTTATAAGAGGTTGCCGGAGACCGATATAGGGAATCCTATCCATGGCCTGTCTTGAATCCAATCCCCAACCTTCGAATTGGGTGGCTACAGGAAGGATCATATCCGCGAAGAGAGAGGTCTCTGTGATATGGGTATCCGCTGCGACATAAAAAGGAACCAACTTTTCATCCTTTAATATCTCTCCAATCCGCTTCCCGGAGGGATCCGCATAGACCGGATTTGAGAGATAGGTGAGGTAGAAGCCAATCGGTCTTTGTTCATCATCGATCAGATGGTCAATTCCAGATAAGACAAAGGGAATATCTGGCTCTTCAAACCGGACTTTTTTGGGAAGACCGTACCCTCCCTTTTGATCGATGTTTCCCACTAGGGCATTAAGAAGGAGGATGGCCATCTGATGATAAGTCCCAGACCGATGATGAGTTAATCCGCTCCCGCAAAAGGCAACAGATGGCTTAAAAGTGGCAAAGCCATTGGCTACCCTGATGATCTCTTTGGCAGGGATGCCGCTTTCTTTTTCAGCCATCTGGGGAGTATAAGGAGTTAAATAGGAAAGAATCTGACCAGGCGAGAGATTGGTCCATTGAGTCAAAAAGGCTTTGTTTGCCAGACCGCGGTCCAATATCTGTTTGCAGATGGCGAGAATAACAGCCATATCTGTTCCAGGCCTTACAGGATACCACTCGTCACTTCGACCTGCTGTATTGGAAAGCCTGACATCAAACGTAATAAGTTTGGAGTGATTTTGGATTCTTGCGGATATTAACCTTTGAACAAAGGGAATATAACTTTCATGGCTTTCATAGGGATTTGACCCGAAGTTTAGGATGGTGTGGCTATGAGCCACATCTGCCATACCCCCTTCTTCTCCCAACACCATCTCATGAGCCTTCATTCTGTTTAGGTCACGTAGGTAAAGATCATCGATTAGAGTTGGAGGGCCCATCTTTTTGAGAAGGTTTTTGGCTGGGGTAGCCCCATCATCCACCCCCGTTTGAACCACAAACTTTTGATTCTGTCCTTTAGATCTTAACTCCGCCAACCTTGATGAGATCTGACGAATAGCCTCCTGCCAGGACATCCTTTCCCACTGATTGTCGCCTCTCCCCTTTTTTCTCTTTAAAGGATAAAGGATTCTTTCCGGATCGTAGGCAAGATTGACTCCGGCAATGGCTCTCGCACAAAGACCTCCTTTATTATTTGGATATCGAGGATTGCCCAATACGCCGATGAGCTCCTCATCCACGACCATTCCAAGCAATCCGCAGCCGGCTTGACACTGAAGGCAAACAGAGGGGATCACCGTAAACGGTCTGATGGCTTTTTGGAAGGAATAGAGGTCCCCATCTTTTTCAAACGCATAGAGGTATTTATCCAATTGGGTTCCTAAAGCAAAGCCGGCCGCTCCAAGAACCCCTGTTCGTAAAAAGACTCTACGTGTAAGAGAAATCATTTCCCTTCCATTCTCATAGGAATTTTAAATCAGAGGATAAAATTCTCCCGCGAAGACCACCACGAACCTCATGAAAAATATGCCTAACATGACCAGAAAGGAAGCCAATACGAGTCGATTGGTTGTCCTGAGCTTTGTTGAAAATATTAAAATAGCGGGCAGTATCTTGCCCAGCCCGTTCTCAATGCCCAAGAACGGAATCGCATATTTCCCCGTTAAAATGAGCCAACCCGCCCGGATGGCATCCTCATTGCCGGCTAACAGGATGAGCACGTCACTCAATACCAGAAAGAGATCGAGGAGGAGGACACCTCCCATCAATTTTGCCAGGTCAAGAATCAGTTCCTCATTCACTTTTCGTTCCAGAGAGAAAAACTTATCTTTGATATACACCACGAAGATCACCAAAGCGATTCCGGATACGATGGCTGAGACAAGAAATAAGATAGGCATCAGGGCCGTATTCCAGAGATGCCTGGCCTTGGCAAAACCAAGGATAAATCCGCAATATCCATGAACCGAAATAGCCAGAGGGATGCCGATGGTCCCAAAGAGCTTTGTCATCTTGGCATTGTTCTTAAAGATGTAATATCCATAGAGTATACAGTTGATGGGATAAAGGGTGAGTAAAAACGACCCCCAAGAAATAGGAGAAGTGAAGTTGATATTATAAAATAGCCTCCAGACCCGGAAGGGTCTTTCGACATGAATGAGCAATGCCATCGGCGCAATGAGGAGAACGATGGTTGCTATCACGACGGCGATCTTTCCGATCGGCTTGTATTTCGTCTGACCGAATACATACGCCAATGTGGATAGAATAAAGGATCCGGCACTGATCCCTGTCAGGTAGAAATAGATGGCGATCAATATGCCCAATGCTTCTTGATGCTCCACATTATATAAGATGTCGATCATGATGGGGCTTACCTTTCTCCCTTACCCGTTGAGGAGACAGCGTCCTTATCCAAACCGATATAGTAAATATTGGGTTGCGTCCCGGATTCCGGCTTGATCGTTTGGACAGGATGTGTGTTTTTAAGAATCGCCACCTCCTCTCGTGGATCGAGAAGATTCCCGAATACCCTTGCCCCGGTGGCACAGGCTTCTACACAGGCGGGTTTGAGTCCAGCATCCACCCTGTGCGAACAGAAGGAACACTTCTGAACGATCTTTTGAATGGGATGAACATACCGGACCGCGTAAGGACATGCCGCCATACAATATCGGCATCCGATACAGGTATGGGGATCGATCATCACAATCCCGTCTTTCCGTTTAAACGAGGCATTGGTAGGACAGACCGTGACACAGATGGGACGGTCACAGTGATCGCAGAGAATGGGTAGAAATGACTTCCTCACGTTTGGATAGGACCCTTTCTCAATCTGTTTGACCCAGGCTGGCCATACACCAAGAGGAACCCGGTTTTCCATCTTACAAGCCACCTCACAGGTATGGCAACCGATGCATCGACGAAGATCTATGACCATACCATATTTGATCTTATTCACTTATTCCCCCAATGATTGGGTCTGGATCCGATTTCTTTTTGCTCTAAAGTAAAACGTAAAAAAGTTGGAAGACAGTGTCTTCAAATTTAGAAACAACTTCGATGCCAGAAGGGTGGCATTTCCCTGATTTCCCATCTCGGATTTGATCGTTTTTATATCTTTTGCAATCTCTTTAGAAATCTCCACACATCGAAGTAGCAGATTTTTATCCACCCCCAAATCAAGCATGGACTCGAGATCCTTTAGCTTATCCCAAACCGTGTTAATAAAGACACTTATCTTTTCCGGTTCATAATATTTATTTCCAATCAACCAACTTACAGAAAAGTCATCCATGCCCGAAGCCATAATACGCGAATTACTCAGTTCCCTCTTCAGATCTTTTAATAATCCTCTCAGCGCCTCCCCTTTAACTCGATTTTGGGAATCTCCAGAAAAATCTTTTTGAATAGGAAAAGGTTTTCCATTCTGCTCTTTAAGAATAATCTCCCCGAGAAAGAGATTACAGGAAGGATAATGGGGATGCTCAAAGTGGGGTCCGAATATATAGAGATGGCCTTTGCCCATTGACTTCTTGGTCACGGCAATGTTTCCAACCAAGGTCTTCTCAGCCAGTTCTTCCTCGACAAGAAATTTCGTCTTTTTTGTGAAACCCTTATAGATGGCGATAGGTTCAATATCCTCTGAGGGTAACATCGATGGGCCCCCATAAAGGGGGGCGATGATCTCTTTTTTCCCATCGGCTTGATAACCATTCACCATTTCCAAAACGACCTCCTCTCTCACAACATGAAAGACAAAATCACAACCATAAACGCTGCAGGCAACCTTCTCGAATGAATGCCGTTCAAGTTCTGAAAGTCTTCGAGAAATATTCGAAATCTTCACATTGATAAAATTAAATTGATTCAAAAAATCCATGGAGGATCTCAGGGGGAGATAGGCTCCGGCACAGGTGCCGATATAGAGCCCTCCTCCTTCTATGAAATTCCTCAGCTTACCCGAGCCTTCTGCTCCAAGCCCTTCTGCGATGGCGAAGGTATCTCCTCCTGACATGAGCAAAACGTTTAAGGGATCTAAGCCGTTTGATAGGATCTCTCGCTCGTCAACAAAATGGAGATTACAAAAACCCATTCGGTCAAGAATTTCAACAAACCAGAGCCATGAGTGAGAGGCACCGCTTCCCGTATAGATGCCTATGGGGGGGGAATGCAGAAGATGATCACGATTTGAAATGGGAAACATGCTTCAATTTTTGAAGGCCGAAAGGCTCTATATAACCGTCCAACTCTCAACACATTTTTGAAATCACTTTGAAATATCAGCGATCACCTTGTCCAAGATCTCTGAAGTAAATCCTAACCCGGTTCCGAGATTGGCCAGTTCAATCAATTTCTCTTCACTCAGTTCAGGAGACATAAGGGCAAAGATAGGATGGATTCCGAAAATATAAGCCACGGCCTGCCTTCTCTCCCATTCGTTAGCAGGCAGACCAAAATGCGGACACCAGGGGCTGAACATTCCCTTTCCTATATTCTCCAGAGTCCCTTTCAAACCGGAAAAGGATTTTTTGATCTCATCGGGTTTCTTTTTGCCTGCTTTTTGGCCCAACTCTGCTACAGCGACGGCGTCTATCCCATATTTTGCACATTCTCTCAGCAAGGCACAGGCATCGGCAGCGGATAAACCTAATTTTTTAAATCCCAATAAACCATAGACATCCGTGATTAAAAACCCAGGTTCTTTCTTTTCGCTCTCCATTAAAAGTTTGGGGTCTTCATCAAGAAAGACAAAGGTATTGGTGGGATAGGGTGTGTTGAAACAGGATTGATGCCTATGAACAAGAGGGCAAAGCCATTCTCGGATATCCTCTTCTCCTATGGCCACTGGAATTTCTTCAATCCCTTTCTTATCTGCAAAAGCTCCACCTTTGACGGCTGAAAGCAGTTCTTTACATTGTTTAACGAATCCCTCGGCATCTGCAACTTCCAAAAGACTCATCCCTCTTAAGGCCACCAGTTTCAACTTCTTCTCGCCAAATAGCTTGCCGAATCCCCACCGGTCTCCGCTCGCCCAATAGTTAATACAAACCTGTGCAAAATCGGATTCAGACTCCCCTGCCTTTCCAATGGCGAAGACTTGGATCAAGCTGTCTCCCATCAACTCCCGTATTGTATCGGTGGAGGCCCAAACATCCTTTCCCCAAATCTCCTTGGCATCGCTGATATCCGCCACGCCATCATGAATCCATAGATAAACAGGTTTTGGGGATTTGCCTTTGATCACGACATAATCAAACCCGGAGTATTTTAACTCCAACCCTGCATATAAGGTGAGCGGGGCATGCCCAACCTTACCGGTTAAAGGGCTTTTTGCCGTGATCATGCCTAAAGCCGATGCAGGAGCAAGGGTACCGGTTAAGAGTCCCGTTCCCAAGACAATTGGATCCTCATTTTGATATTCCTCATAGAGAGCCATCGTGATCCCTGCTCCACCTATCTTTCCCTTCACCAGATCTTCATCCAATTCCCGGTCAGTGATTTTAGAAGTCGCCAAATCAATGATTGCTATTTTGTTGGTTGATAAATACTCCATCTCTCATCTCCCCTTTTAGTCCATAGAGATCGCATTCACGGGACAGAACTGTAGACAAAGAGGCCCTTCTTCCCGATCGCTGCATAGATCACAGGGCTCTCTCAACAGGAGTGGTTTTGCTGAGGCATCTCCCTTGCTTTGGTCAGCTCCGGCCTCCTCCCCCACAGCACCGATTCTCCGAATTTCCAATCCTTCTGGCCTGGCGATCACAATGTTTTCTTCTTCCTTCAAAACTACGGCAGAATAATCTTTCTTCTCCCTTCCCCGAGTGACCATGATACAGGCCGAAAGAAGGGCAAATCCATCATCTCTGTGATAACCGCAGGCCATTTCACAAGCCATACAGGCAGTGCATTTTAACGGGTCAATCTTAATTCCCATGTCCAATCTCCTCTCGGAAGCTTCCCTTTTTTTGATTTCGATTTAGAAACCAAAGGACTCCTATCCGTTTAGTTCTATTTATTTTTCAAGGAGAGACTTTAGCTTGGTTAAACGTTCGCTTCTCTTTTTGGCTACCAGTGTAAAAGATCTCGGAACATCTGCCATCAAGTGCTTGGACTGTTCCGCTGCAACTTGATAAAAATTAATGATCTTTTCCTCCATCGCCAATGCCTCTTTCACGGCATTGGAATAACTATCGTCCTTCGGTAGTGTTCCTTTAATCTGAAAATCCTCTGGATTGAGATCAAAGGCGAAACAACCTTCGATGGCATCGGTGATCACGCCGTAGTAAGTTCGCTCAATCTGTTTAACATATTTTTCATTCTCTTTGGCAAAAGCAAGAAAAAGCTCTTTTTCCTGTTCATATCTGTTCGACAACTCCTGATAGAACTTGGCAGAATTATTTTCCAGTTCTTTTGAAAGGCTGATCGCCTCCGAACATGTACTGATTCCCATCAGAATTTACCTCCTCTATTCTCCTATATTATCTATTATCCTAAAACCACCTTTGGATGATGACCTTGCTTTCCGTGAAGAAGCGAACTGCCTCCTGACCCTGGGTGTGCAAGATTCCGAAGAAGGAATCTTTCATCCCGCTGAATGGGAAGAGAGCCACAGGAGCTACGATTCCAATATTGATGCCGACATTGCCGCTCGTCACGTTGTATTGAAAATCCCTGGCGCTCCTACCATTCTGGGTAAAGATCGCATGGCCGTTCCCAAAGGGACTTGCATTGCATATCTGGACCGCTTCATCCAGGGTTTTGGCTCGAAAAACACTCATTACAGGACCAAAGATTTCTTCACTCCCTATTCTCATATCAGAGTTAACATCTTCAAAAATCGTCGGACCCACAAAACAGGTTTCAGGGCAGCCACCCTCAATTTTGGGCTTCCTTCCATCGAGTCTCAGCTTGGCTCCTTCTTTGATGCCAATTTCGACGTAGCCCATGATGTTATCCCTTTTCTCTTTATCCCGCACAGGACCCATCTGGATGGATTCATCCAGTCCATAACCCATCTTGATTTTGGAGGCCATTTTTGTAACTTCATCCATAAAACTGTTATAAAACTTGTTGTCATCACCCACAATGAGGAGATTGGCTCCTGCCAGGCACCTTTGGCCTGTGTTGCCAAAGAAGGAGGTCATCAAAGCAGGCACAGTTGCCTTGACATTGCAGTCCGGCATGATGACCATAAAGTTCTTCGCACCACACTGGGCAATCACCCTTTTACCTGTCTCACCACATCTTTTGTAAATCACATCTTTTCCTGTGGGGGTGGAGCCAACAAAGGTGATTCCCACGATATCTTTATGCTCTAACATGCCATCCACCACGGTTCTTCCACCATTGACAACGTTCCAAACGCCAGGCGGAAAACCCGCTTCCTCTGCCAATTCAGCAAGCCTCATCTGACTAAAAGGCACCTCGCTCGAAGGTTTGATGACAATGCAGTTTCCAGTCGCCACCGCGTAAGGGGCTGACCAGAGAGGAATCATAAACGGGAAATTATAAGGGCCGATGATTCCAAAAACTCCTATTGGCGTTGGGATGACCCACTCATCAATGCCGCTCGCAATATCCTCTGAATAATAACCTTGCATCAATGTGGGAATACCGCAGGAGACCTCCACATTTTCGATTCCTCGCCTCGTTTCCCCTCTGGATTCATCGATGGTTTTCCCATGCTCCATGGTCTGGATTCTGCTCAATTCCTCAAAATTTTCTTCAAGCAGATTTTTCATTCTGAAGAGAATCCTCGATCTGGCAAGAGGGGTGGTCCTTCTCCAGTCCGGAAAAGCTTCTTTCGCCGCTTCCACGGCAGCATTGATCTCCGCTTTGGTCGAGATGGGGCATTTCCCCATCACCTTTCCTGTTGCAGGATTGACGACATCCACAATCTTCCCCTTCGAATCAACCCACTCGCCATTGATGTAATTCTTTACCTCTTTAATGCCTTTAATCGGTTCCTCTAAAAGCGCCATATTATAGAGCCTCCTTTCTTGTATTTTAAATTTTCTTTTCAATTTTTCTTGAATGAACTTGAATCATCACATAATCCATACCGCGGGATGGTTTTGCCGCCTTTAAGTTTTTCAACAGCTTCTTTTTCGCAGGGAAGTTTATCTCCCGGTATCAATCTCTCTTCGAAGATGGCGCTTCGAATCTGTTCGTTGATATGTTCAGAAACCTTATTCTACTTAATCGAATTGAACATCAAGAATTTTTGTTATAGATAGAATAAATGCGAATTATTTACATAAAAAACATTGTTTTGTCAAGCAAAATATTATAAATATTATAATATTTTGCTTGAAATAATTTCTCACCTCATAAGTCTTCGAATATTCTAACGTTTTTGTCATCGATGAAAAGACTAATAAAAATATTTAATGGTTTTTTGGAAGTTCACAGAGTTCAATCAGAACACCGCTTGAGGATTTGGGGTGGATGAAGGCGACCTTTGTGTTGTGGGCTCCGGGCCTGGGTTTCTGATCGATCAGGGTTGCTCCCTTATCAAGGTAAGCTTTGACCTCTGCCTCCACATCCTCCACCTCAAAACAGATGTGATGGATTCCCTGTCCTTTCGTTTCCAGGAATTTCACCAGCGGGGAAGCTGGCTCAGCGGGTTGGACCAGTTCGATGTTCGACTCCCCGATTTTAAAGAAGCCCACTTTCGTCTTCTGGGCTGTCACTACTTCGACCCCTGAAAGAGTGAGGCCCATCACCTCCTGATAGAATTTTGTTGCCTCCTCAATGTTATTTACCGCAATGGCAATGTGATTTATTTTCTTTAGCATTCTATCATCCTCCTAATTAGACAATGCGCATGGAGATAGAGTTAATGGCGATGGAATGATGGAATGTTGGAATGATGAAAGGATAATCTGTTATGAAAAAACCCAGTATTCCAATATTCCACTATTCCATTATTCCAATCGGACGTTCTCCTGGATGTATTTGATGATGTCTTCGGTAGAGGCCCCTGGGAGGAAGATCTCCCTGATTCCCGCCTTTTTAAGTGCTGGAATATCATCCACAGGGATGATGCCACCTCCAAAAACAAGAATATCATCCGCTTTCTTCTCTTTAAGGATATGGACCACTTTTGGAAAGAGGCCATTATGGGCGCCGGACAGACTTGAGAGGCCTACGATATCGACACTCTCCTGAATCGCGGCATTGGCGATCTGATCAGGGGTCTGCCGGATACCCGTATAGATGACTTCCATCCCGGCATCCCTCAAGGCACGGGCAATGACCTTCGCTCCCCTGTCATGACCATCTAATCCTGGCTTTGCGATAAGCACCCGAATCTTCCGAACCATACTCTCCTCCCTTCCTAATTCGGATTTCAGAATTCGGAAGGCGGAGTTTAAACTTGAGTTCTATTCCGCAATCTGCAATCCGCAATCCGCATTTGGATTATCTTTCTCTGTATTCTCCAAAGACTTCCCTCAGGGTGTCTGAGATTTCTCCGAGGGTGGCATAAGCCTTGACTGCTCCCAAGGTGTGCGGAACGATGTTCTCACTGCCCTGAGCTGCCTTCTTCAAGGCGGCCAGAGTTTCCTTGACTATTTTGTTGTCTCTCTCTTTTTTGACCTTTGCGAGTTTCTCTTTTTGATACTGCTCCACCTCAGGCCGGATCCGAAGGATTTCTTTCAGAGGGCCCTCCTCGATCTGAAATTGGTTCAGTCCCACAACAATCCTTTTTTTCCTCTCAATCTCTTTCTGATATTGGTAGGCACTTTCGCCAATCTCTCCCTGGATATAGCCCGATTCAATGGCTTTGATGGCTCCTCCCATGGCCTCAATCTTTTCGATATAGTCGACGGCCTTCTTCTCTATCTCATTGGTGAGGGTCTCCACAGCATATGACCCACATAGAGGATCGATCATATCCGCCACTCCGGTTTCGTAGGCGATGATCTGCTGAGTTCTTAAGGCAATCCTTACGGAATCCTCTGTCGGCAGGGCATAGGCTTCATCTCTGGAATTGGTATGAAGCGACTGTGTTCCTCCTAACACGGCTGCCAGGGCCTGGAAGGCAACCCTCACCACATTGTTGTCGGGCTGCTGGGCTGTGAGAGAACATCCGGCTGTCTGGGTGTGAAACCGCAACATACACGAATCATCCTTTTTCGCTTTAAATCGCTCCCTCATGATTTTTGCCCACAGCCTCCGGGCGGCCCTGAATTTGGCAACCTCTTCGATGAAGGTGTTATGGCAGCAAAAAAAGAAAGCGAGTCTGGAGGCAAAGGAATCCACGTCCAGGCCTGCCCGAATGGCCGCCTCCACATAGGCAATACCGTCTGCAAGGGTGAAGGCCACTTCCTGGACAGCCGTGCAACCTGCCTCGCGCATATGGTAGCCGCTGATGCTGATCGTGTTCCATCGCTGGACATGATTCTTGCAGAAGGCGAATATGTCGGTCACGATTCGCATCGATTCGAGAGGAGGAAAGATGTAAGTTCCCCTTGCGGCGTACTCCTTCAGAATATCATTCTGGATCGTTCCCTGAAGGAGATCGGATTTTACACCCTGCTTTTCCGCCACAGCAATATACATCGCCAGAAGGGTGGCGGCCGTGGAATTGATCGTCATCGAAGTGGAAACCTTATCCAGTGGAATCCCGTCGAAGAGAATCTCCATATCCCTTAAGGTGTCAATGGCCACGCCGACTTTTCCCACCTCACCATCTGCCAATGCATGATCGGAGTCGTAGCCGATCTGGGTGGGAAGATCAAAGGCGACACTTAATCCGGTCTGCCCCTGCTCAAGGAGAAATTTATAGCGCTTATTTGTCTCTTCGGCTGTAGCAAATCCGGCGTACTGCCGCATGGTCCAAAATCGGCCTCGATACATGGTGGGTTGAACTCCCCGGGCAAATGGGAATTCTCCAGGAAATCCCAACTCACCACAATAATCCAATTCAGCGAGATCCAGGGGGGTATAGAGACGTTTCAGTTCAATATGCGAGGTGGTTTTGAAAGAAGGTTCCCGTTCAGGGGATTTTGAGATGACTTTGTTCAGAGTGGTTTTTTCCCATCGTTCAAATCCTTCACGAACATTTTTAGCCATAAGTCACTCCGTCTTTATATTTCGGAATTCGGATTGCGGATTTCGGAATAAAGAAACTTGTTTGGGTTATAAAAGGCAATTATTTTTGATTTTTTAAATCCGCATTTCACATTCTGCAATCCGCAATCTTCTACAGCGGTATATTTCCGTGTTTCCGCCAGGGATTGGTATCGACTTTGGTCTTTAAAATATCAAGAGCCTGTATGATTTTGGGGCGGGTTTCCTCGGGCTCAATGATCTCATCCACATACCCCAACTCTGCTGCCTTATAAGGGCTGGCAAATTTCTCTTGGTATTCAGCGACCAGTTGTTGGCGGGTCTCCTTGAGGTCTTTCGCCTCTTTGATCTCATTTCGGAAGATGATATTGACCGCTCCTTCGGCGCCCATGACGGCAATTTCGGCTGTGGGATAACAGTAATTGATATCTCCCCTGATGTGTTTGGATGACATCACATCGTAGGCCCCACCATAGCCCTTGCGGGTGATGATCGTAATCTTAGGGACCGTAGCCTCGCAGAAAGCATAAAGGAGTTTGGCTCCGTGCCGGATGATGCCTCTTGCCTCCATGTCAATCCCTGGAAGAAACCCGGGGACATCGACAAAGGTGATCAGAGGTATGTTGAAACAATCGCAGAAGCGGACGAACCGGCCCGCTTTAACAGAAGAATCAGGGTCGAGCGATCCCGCCAACCAGTTGGGTTGGTTGGCGATAATGCCCACTGGCATTCCATTGAAGCGGGCGAAGCCGACAACGATATTCTTTGCCCAATCCTTCTGCACCTCAAGAAAATAACCATTGTCAACAGTGCCCAGGATGATCTTTTTCATATCGTAGGCTTTTTTAGAATCCTCCGGGACAACCGTCTTTAGAAATTCATCCATTCGATTCGAATCATCGGTACAGGGGATCTCAGGGGGCTTCTCACGGTTATTTTGAGGGAAGAAGCTGAGGAGTTCTTTGATGAGGCGAATGGTATCCTGATCATTCTCTCCGGCAAAGTGAGCCACCCCACTCTTTTCCATATGGACCTTGGCTCCGCCCAATAGATCGGAAGTGATGGGCCTTCCGTCCGGGGTCTCTGTTTTGCCTATGGCCGCCTTGATCACATCAGGACCGGTGATATGCAGGTAGCTTGTGCCTTTGGTCATGAGGATGAAGTCAGTAATGGCGGGAGAGTATACCGCACCTCCGGCGCAGGGTCCCATGATCGCTGAGATCTGAGGAATGACACCGGAGGCGAGGGTATTTCTTAAAAAGATGTAGGCATACCCTGCAAGGCTTTCCACCCCCTCTTGAATTCTTGCCCCTCCGGAGTCATTAAGACCAATGACAGGCGCTCCGGTCTTCATGGCGTGATCCATCACCTTGCAAATTTTCTCCGCAAAGGCCATTCCCAGGGCGCCGCCAAAAACCGTAAAATCCTGAGAAAAGACGTAGACGAGACGTCCGTTCACTTTCCCGTAACCGGTCACGACCCCATCGCCCCAGAACTTCTTGTTTTCCATTCCGAAATCATGGCAGCGATGGGTGACAAACCTGTCCAGCTCCACAAACGTTCCTGGATCGAGAAGAAGATCGATTCGTTCTCGGGCAGTCAGTTTTCCGTCTTTATGCTGTTTGTCGATTCTTTCCTGACCACCCCCGAGTGAGGCCTCCGCTCTCCTCTTCTCCAGTTCTTTCCGTATGGCTTCGATCGATCTCATGAATGGCTTCTCCTCTCCTCTTACCAAGACGTCATTGCAAATTGCAAAATTAGCATTGCAAAATTGTCAATATTTCTATTTCTTTCTATTGCTAACTTTTCATTTTTGTATCAATTTAGTGTTTGAAATAAATCTTTTAAAATCCCTCCCCACCTCCCTTTGCGAAAGGGAGGAGAAAATATTTCCCCCTTTTGCCCTCCGAGTCAGAGACCGCTCTGGGTCGGAGGGCAAATGGGGATGAAGGGGGATTAGATAACCTTTTTCAAAGAGCTAAAATGATACTCATTTTTCAATTTGCACTTTTCGATGATTCTTAAATTCCTCGGCCATCATCTTTTCAGCAATGGAGTAAGGGTCTGTCCGGCGATTGATCAGGTCATCGATGATCTTGTTCCACTCTCCCTCTTTATCCATTTTCTCAATGAAATGAGCCATCACCTCGGTCTCAAGGATTTCCAGGAAAGTCGCCTTTGCCCTCTCTCTCAACTTCGTTTCTAGGGCCTGGCCCTGCTCTAATACCTGTTTGTGACGGTAAATGCCGTAGACCAGTTCGAAAATCCCTTTTCCCAGGATGGCTTCGGTTTTAAAGATGGGAGGTTCCCAGCCGTCTTGTCTCTTCCGACCCATTTCGAGAACCATCCGGAGGTCCCGTTCCACCTTCTCCGCCCCCTCCCGCTCACATTTATTGACGACAAACAGATCTCCGATCTCGATAATCCCTGCCTTGATAGCCTGGATGTCGTCACCCATACCTGGGACGAGAACAACGATCGAGGTATGCGCGGTATTGACGATCTCCACCTCGTCCTGACCGACGCCAACGGTCTCGACGATAATAATGTCCTTGCCCATTGCGTCCATCACATTGACGATATCCTGGGTGGAGCGAGAAAGTCCTCCGAGGTTGCCACGCGTTGCGAGAGAACGGATAAAGACGCCTTCGTCTGTGGCATGGCGCTGCATCCGGATCCGGTCGCCCAAGATGGCTCCTCCGGTAAAAGGGCTGGTGGGATCGACAGCAACAATTCCCACGGTCTTTTCTTCCTTACGGAAGATATCCACCATCTTATCGACGATGGTGGATTTGCCAGAGCCCGGAGGACCTGTAATCCCGATGATGTAGGCTTTTCCCGTTTTTGGATAGAGCTCCTTTAAGGCCTCCATGGCGGAGGGGATTCGGTCATCGATATCCCTCATCAACCTGGAAGCCGCCCGAATATCTCCGTCGAGGATACGCTTGGCCAGATTCATCGTTTGATTAAAATATCAGAATTGGATAGAAGAAGCAACCGATAAAATGAGAGTTTAAGAGTGCAGAATTTAGAGTTAAGAGTTTAGAATTGAAATTCATAACTGATAACTCATTATAATTCATAACTCATAACTCTCAACTCATCATTCATTATTCTACAGGGCTCTTCCTGGAACGCCGATGTGTCTCGCAATAACAATTCGCTGAACTTCTGAAGTCCCCTCACCGATATCCAGAAGCTTCTGGTTTCGGTAATGGCGCTCGACGGCATATTCCTTCATCAATCCATATCCGCCATGAAGTTGGACGGCCTGGTTGGCCACCCGGTGATACATCTCGGAACAGAACATTTTTGCCATCGCCGATTCTTTCGAGAAGGATCGGTGTTGTTCACACAACCAGCAGGCTTTATAAAGCAGTAGCCTTGCCAATTCAATCTCGGTGGCCATGTCTGCCAGTTTGAAGGCATTCACCTGGAACGTGGCGATAGGTCTTCCAAATTGCTCCCGTTCGCTTGCATATTTGAGCGCCAATTCAAAAGCGCCCTGGGCGCCACCTAATCCCATTGCGCCGATGCTGAGCCTTCCTCCATCGAGGGTAGCAAGCATTTGATGAAACCCATCTCCCCGCCGTCCAAGAAGATTCTCCCTTGGAACTTTACAGTCTGTGAAGTAAAGTTCGCCGGTATTGGATGCCCTCCATACCATCTTCCCATGCATGGTCTTAGTGGTGAAACCCGGGGTTCCATTCGGGACGAGGATACAAGAGATTTCAGTCCGGCCATCTTCTCTTTTTCCCGTGACCGCCTGAACCACACAGACCCTGCTCATATCGGTGGTGGAATTGGTGATGAAGATTTTGGACCCGTTGATCACCCAATGGTCTCCTTCCAAAACTGCGTTTGTTTTGGAGGCTCCCGCATCCGAGCCTGCATTCGGTTCGGTCAGGCCAAAGGAGGAGAGGGCTTTTCCTGAGCAGAGGTCCGGGAGCCATTTCTGTTTTTGTTCCTCGTTTCCGTAATAGTAAATAGGCGAGATTCCCAGGGAGTTTCCGGCGGCCAATGTAGCCGCCTGAGATCCATCGATACGTGCAATCTCTTCCACAGAAATAATATAACCGACATAACCCACATTGCTCCCACCATATTCTTCCGGGACAAAGGGGCCAAACAGTCCGAGTTCACCCATTCGCTTTGTCAAATGGTAGGAGAATTCTTCTTTGTCATCGAGCTCTTGAGCAACAGGAGCGATCTCCTTCTCAGCAAAGCTACGGACCATCTTTCGTAGCATCTGTTGTTCTTCGTTCAAATCAAAATCGAGTGGCATAATAACCTCCAAAGAGTTCGAGGGGGCAAGGGTTCAAGGGGTCAAGTCAAAAACTTTTCCTTGAACCCTCGAACCCTGGAATCCCTGCCTGCCGGCAGGCAGGCTTGAACCCTAAATTTATTTATCCCTCATAAGGCACCCAGCAATAGTCGAGCACCGTATTCGTAGGGTTTTTCGTTCTGAATTCAGCCTTGACCTTCATACCGATATATGGTTTTCCATATAATAAATAACTTTTTGGGATTGTTGCCAAGCCCGGAAGCTCCACATCTACTTGCCAGTAGGGGGTGGAAAGCTCAATGCCAATTCCAGCATATACGACTTCCGTAAAGCTATAAATCTTGCCGATCACCGGATTAGGTAAAGTCTTCCAGGTCATTTCGGTGTGGCAATCTGGGCAATGAGCCCGGGGTGGAATCCAGAGACGGTTTTCCGGACAATTCTTGTTTGGACAACGGGTGGCCATCAATTTCCCTTCCCTGAGACCCTTAAAAAACGGGGATAGCATCCCATAGGTATGAACATGGGTAAGCGTTCGTGGCCATTCAATCACTGTACGTGGTTCGGTCTGACGGATTTTAGTGACCTTGCCAATAAATTTTATCTCTCCCTTTTTCTTTATCTGTTTCTTTTTCTTTGTTTGTGTCTTTTTCTTAACCATCGATTCTTTCCTCCTTTACCTTGTACCATTAAATCCACGCCTTATAAGACGGGATGAAGTACGATTTTGTAGAGATATTCCGAGTTGGAACCCTCCTTCAGGAAAATGGGCAGGGTTTACCAGCTCTTTCTGAGAATGCCAACGGTTACATGGGAACCCACACCTGCATGGGAGACCCACAGGGCTTGTTTACCATTTTTAGGGATCTGCAAGCTCTGCCAATCCTTGGGCTTCTGTTTCCCCCATTTCTTCCAGATCTTGGGATCACCATGAAATTTGTCGTACTTTTGCTGTAATTGCCAGAGACACTCAGCGGCCTGGAAGATACCTGTCGCCCCTACTGCATGCATTGTTCCAATCAGTCCACCCGATAGGTTGGAAGGACATTTCCCAGGTTTCCCTGTATTGGGATTGATATAATAGGCATCTCCAGACTCAATATAATCTTGCTCCTGACCATAGGGTCTGAGCCCAATATCTCCATAGGTCTGTAGGTCACTGATGGTGAAGGCATCGTGAAGCTCTACCAGATCCAGATCCTCGAGGGGATTTTTAATGCCAGCCATTCGATAGACCAGCCAGGCTGCAAAACGGGATGCTAAGAAACTCTCAAATCCTGGATAACGAGCTCCCTCTTTGCCATAGAGATCTTTGTACATACCTGGGGTTTCATGTGGAAGTAAAGGAACCTCCATATGGCGTCGGTCAGCCACCCGTAAGGTATGCGAACCTCCACAGATAAATAGTTCGCAGGGATGATCTGTTAATTTGTAGGCCGTTTCCTCATCACAAACGAGAGTGGCTGCTGCTCCAACACTCATGGCACAACATTCAAGGAATCGCAGCGGATAGGCGGATATGGGACTGGCCAAGACTTCCTCAACCGTATACTTCCCCGGCTGCTGGGCATAGGGTGAAGAACAGGCATAGAGATGGTTTTTAACGGCTATTTTGGCCCGGGTGACCTCGGATACATTAAAAATTTCAGCAAAGCGGTTTGCCATAGGAGCATAATAAGAGGAGTAAACCCGACCCAAACGGGTTTCGAAATCCTTACAGGCTGCTGTGGAGATATAGAAGTTACCGGTCCGGGTGTCTACTTCGTCCATACGCTCCCAACCCGCAGCCAGAGCCACATTGGCATAACCTGAAGCCACTGCCATCGCCGCAGCAAGGATGGCTGAACCTCCAGTAGCCCCTCCTGTCTTGATGCCTAAATTGAAGAGAGGGTCGAGACCCAAATAGTCATGGATCTTAGCCTCACAGAGCAGTTGGTCTTGGAAGTGGTCGGCGAACTCACCATAGGTGGCAAAGTTGATCAGGCCTTTGACCTCCAAGGGATCCATTTTTAAATCATTATTCTCCAACATATCCTTGAAGGCCATCATGGCCAACTCTTCCAGTTTATATTCGGGAAAATATTTTTTATAAGCCGTTGTCCCTCCGGCCACGATAAAAACTTTTCGATTCCATTTAGGAATCCTTAAATTGCCTTCTTTAAATGTTATCATATTCATTCCTCCTGAAAGCAGAATAGTGGTTTTTGAAAAAAAGATTTATTAGCTTTCGATTTTCCACTTTCTCAAAATTTAAGCTTTAAACTCTAAAACCTTCACCCCCCTTCTTTTTAAAGGCATGGCGCATTGGGTATAGAGCATAGCGTTAAAAATATATACTTTTTTTACGCTTTGCGCTCTGCGCTTAGCGCTATGCGTTTTTACTTCCGTGGTTTAATATTTTCCCGGACCCACTTCACGGCTTCTTCGATAGTCGTTCCCGGCACAAATAGAGCTTTCACACCGGTCCCTTTCAGAGCGAGGATGTCCTCTTCAGGGATGATTCCCCCTCCAAAGACAACGATATCGTCTGCCCCTTTCTCACGCAGCAACTGGATGACCTGGGGAAAGATATAGTCATGGGCTCCCGAGAGAATGGACAGTCCAATCCCATCCACGTCTTCCTGTATGGCGGCGGCTACAATCTGTTCCGGTGTTTGATGAAGCCCGGTATAGACCACTTCAAATCCTGCATCGCGGAATCCACGTGCGATGATTTTGGCTCCGCGGTCATGTCCGTCGAGACCTGGTTTTGCAATCAGGATTCGTATCTTCCGCTCCATGCTCTCCTCCATCGCCATACGATTTCGGATTTCCCCTCACCCCGCCCTCTCCCCTGAGGGGAGAGGGGAAGGGTGAGGGGCTGCATTCCGAAATTTTAAAAATATCCCGGATCCGTATATTTGCCGAAGACCTCCCGCCACACATCGCAGATCTCCTGGATCGTTGTATATTCCCTGACCGCATTGATGATGTGAGGCATGAGGTTCTCACCATTTTGAGAAGCCTTCCGGATCTCTCCGAGGCATTTCTTCACCTTTGCATTGTCCCGCGTTTGCTTCACTTCCTGAAGCCTTTTTAACTGTCTCTCTTCAATTTCAGGTCTCATCCTCCAGATGGTAATGGGCGGATGGTCGGTTACATATTTTTTGACCCCGACGATCACCTTCTCATTGGCATCGATCTGTTTCTGATACTTGTAAGCGGCCTCCGCAATCTCCATCTGCGGGTAGCCCCTCTCAATGGCCTTCACCATGCCTCCCATCTCATCAATCTTATGGATATAATCCCAGGCTTTTTCTTCCATCTGATTTGTTAGGGCTTCCACGAAATAGGACCCTGCCAGGGGATCGATGGTATTTGTCACCCCTGTCTCTTCGGCAAGGATTTGCTGGGTTCGTAAGGCAATGGTCACCGCCTCCTCCGTGGGGATGGCGTAGGTTTCATCCAGAGAATTGGTGTGGAGGGAATTGGTTCCCCCCAGCACCGCGGCCAGGGCTTCATAAGCCGTGCGAATTACATTGTTAAAAGGTTGCTGGGCGGTTAAAGAACAGCCTGCGGTCTGAGTATGAAACCGGAGCATCCAGGAGCGGGGCTTTTTTGCCATAAAGCGTTCCCTCATGACCTTTGCCCAGATCCTCCGCGCGGCTCGATATTTTGCAATCTCTTCAAAGAAGTCGATGTGGGAGTCGAAAAAGAAGGAGAGCCTCGGAGCAAAATCATCCACATCGAGACCCCTCTCCATGGCGGCTTCCACATAAGCGATCCCGTCGGCCAGGGTGAAGGCGAGCTCCTGAACCGCCGTAGACCCTGCCTCACGGATGTGATAGCCGCTGATGCTGATCGTATTCCATCGTGGAACTTCTTTTGTGCAATATTCGATGGTGTCCACAATAATTCGGAGAGAGGGTTTGGGAGGAAGCATGAAGGTCTTCTGGGCGATGAACTCCTTCAGCATGTCGTTCTGGATCGTTCCTCCGATCTCTTTCTTGCTCACCCCCTGTTTCTCCGCCATCACGATATACATCGCCAGCAGAATCGAAGCGGGCGGATTGATCGTCATGGAAGTGGTCACCTTGTCAAGAGGGATACCTTCGAAGAGAATTTCCATATCCTTCAAGGTATCCACGGCCACACCGCATTTCCCAATTTCACCTCTGGCATTGGGAGAATCACTGTCATAGCCCATCAAGGTGGGGTAGTGAAAGGCGATGGAAAGCCCTGTCTCGCCATGATCGAGCAGATAATGGAAACGCTGGTTGGTCTCTTCCGGGCCTCCCAGACCGGAGAACATTCGCATCGTCCAGAGCCTCCCCCGATACATAGAGGGCTGAACGCCCCGGGTAAAGGGGTAGACCCCTGGGAAACTCACCTCCCTGGAGTAATCCAGATCCTTTATATCTTCGGGAGTGTAAAGACCTTTGATCTCCAGGTCGGAGACCGTGGTGAAGCGGGGCAGACGTTCAGGGGTTTCGGAGAGAATTTTTGAAAGGTCGTCCACCCACTTCTTCTTCTCCTGCTGGACCTTTTTGAGTTGATCCTCTTTAAACATCCAGAATCCCCCCTTTGCAAAAGATCAATTAGTAATGCAAAGTTATCATTACAAAATTAGCATTTTTTAAAAATTTTTTTCATTGCTAATTTTTCATTGTTAAATTTCCAATTTGCATTGAGCTTTTAAATTTCTATTCCCTTGCGGGCCGTGACGCCTTTATTGGAGTAATGCTTTCGATCCATCATCTCTGTCACCAGATCGGCCTTCTCTATAATCTCTGGTCTTGCATTTCTTCCGGTAAGGATAAGTTCCACTGTGGTTGGTTTGGCATCGATCAGTTGAAGGAGTTCGGATAGAGGAATCAGACCGTAATCCACAGCGAGGTTGATCTCATCTAAGATCACAACGTCAAATTCTTTATTCTCGATGGCTGTTTTGGCTAAGGAAAAACCTTCCAGGGCCAGTTGAATATCGATCACATCAGGGTTAGTTTCAGAAATGAAGACTTTACGACCAGAGGGCTTGATTGTCAGATAGGGAGAAAGTTTCCGGGCCGATTCCAACTCCCCATATTCGGTATTGCCTTTCATAAACTGGATGATCAAGACCTTGAACCCATGGCCTACGGCTCTGAGAGCAAGCCCTAAGGCAGCTGTGGTTTTCCCCTTGCCATTTCCCGTATAGACCTGGATGAGACCTTTTTCCATCTCAAAAACTCAATGACCAATGATCAATTAGCAATTAGCATTTCAAAATAAAGGTTCGGAGTTATTAGTTCGGACTTCGGAGACTAAAAACTAAATACTCCGTACTATTTGCCTAATGACCCAATAACTTGATTACTAAATAACTCAATAAACCAATGATGTGATAAATTCCGAACTACGAACTCCTTACTCCGAACTGGAATCAACAGACTTCCCGGAGCTGGGCAATGATCTGTTCGGTCTTAAAGTGTCTCAGAGTGATTGCACTTGAAGGGCAGGTGGCGTTGCAGGCGCCGCAGCCCTTACAGAGCACTTCGTTGACCGTCATCACCTTTCGGTAGGGATCCATTTTTAATGCCCGGTATTCACAGACCTGCTCGCAGAGTCCGCATCCTGCGCACATGAGCACATCGACATAAGCGGTGATCGGTTCGATCCTCACCCTGCCTGCAAACAGGGGGATGGTCGCCCGGGAGGCCGTTCCATGAGCCTGCGAGATGGTATCCGAGATATCTTTGGGGCCCTGACAGGTTCCAGCCAGGAAGATTCCATCGGTAGCCGTATCGAGAGGCCTCATCTTGGGGTGGGCCTCGAGATAGAAACGATCGGTTGACAGGGAAAGCTTGAGAAGGTTTCTCAAGCGGTCTGCATCCCTCCTCTGCGTGAGACCTGTTGCAAGGACGACCAGATCGGCCTCTTCTTGGTAGAGCTCTCCTAAAAGTTCGTCATCTGCCTTGACGATCAATTTTCCATTCTTTTGATATATCTCCGAGGGAATTCCTTTCCGGTAGAAGATACCTTTTTTCTGAACCGCTTCATAAAACTGCTCATATCCTTTGCCAAAGGCCCTGACATCGATATAGCAGATCGTCACACGCGCATCCGGAATTCGATCCTTGACGAGGTGAGCCTGCTTTGCCGTGAACATACAGCAAACCCTGGAACAATATTCGTTATTGACCGTCTTATCCCTTGAGCCAACACACTGGATGAAAACGATGTTTTTTGGCTCTTTTCCGTTGAATTGGAGTTTTCCCTGGGTGGGCCCGTCCGGGGAGATCAGCCTCTCAAACTCGAGGCCGGTGATCACATTTTTATAGACGCCGTATCCCAATTCCGGTTTCAGCTTGGGATCGAAGGGGTCGTAGCCCGTGGCCACGATGATCGTTCCCACCTCGGCCTCGAATTCCATTCCAACCTCTTCAAACTGGACCGCGCCCTCCGGGCAGACTTCCCGGCATTTCCCGCACTCTCCCATCTGGAGATAGAGGCAGTTTTTTGAATCGATCGTATAGCAACGGGGAACGGCGTGAGGGAAGGGGAGATAGATCGCAGGCCTCTGGTCGAGTCCCATATTGAATTCATTCGGGACCATTACTGGGCAGACCTCCTCACATTTTTTACAGCAGGTACATTTCTCCGGATTGACATATCGGGGATCGTGTTTGATTCTTACCTTGAAATTGCCCACAAAACCTTCCACCCCTTCGACCTCACTCTGGGTGAGAAGGTGGATCAGCGGATGATTTTTTATCTCTTTTAGTTTGGGGAGCAGGGTGGCGGAGGTCTCCTCGAGGTTTGGAAAGGTTCGATCGAGCTGGGCCAGACGTCCTCCAGGAGAAGGAGATTTCTCCACCAGAAAGACCTCAAATCCAGAGTTAGCAATGTCGAGGCTTGCCTGAATTCCTGCAATCCCTCCGCCGATGACCAGGACCGCGGGGGTAACTCCGACTTCATTCTCCTCCAACGGCTCATGGAGTGAGACTTTTGCCACGGCGGAGGCGATCAGATCCATCGCCTTCTCCGTCCCTTGTTCCTTATCCGGATGGACCCAACTGCACTGTTCCCGGATATTTGCCATCTCAAAGAAGTAAGGGTTGAGGCCTACGGAGCGGCAGGCATTCCGATAAGTGGGCTCATGCATTCGTGGAGAACAGGCCGCTACCACAATCCGGTCAAGGCCCTGGTTTTTAATATCACTCTTAATCAGGTCCTGACCGGGATCAGAGCACATATATTGATAGTTCCGGGCAATGGCCACATGGGGAAGGGTCCGGGCAAAGGCCGTGACCTTCTCAATATCGACCGTGGCCGCAATATTGATTCCGCAATGACAGATATAAACGCCGATCTTCATCAGTTCACCGCATAGCGCAGAGCGCATGGCGCATAGCGCAAAGCATTAATGCAAACCATTATTCAACTCCGAACTCATGACTCCAAACTCCGAACTTCTGGTTTTCGTCCTTTCGCTAAGATGGCGCAGGCTAAAGCAGAGGCGCCGCTTGCCTGGGCTACGGTATCCGGAATATCCTTGGGGCCCTGGCAACATCCTGCCAGAAAGACGCCCTCCACTGAGGTCAGGATGGGATCCAATCCGGGAGCTTCTGCATAGAACCGGTCTGAAGAGCTTTCCATGCCGAGCATCTTTTTCATGAAATCATCCTCCTTCCGGGGGATGAGACCTGAAGCCAGGACGACCAGATCAGCCTCCAGTTCAATGGGCTCTCCCAGGAGAGTATCTTCGCCCCTCACCACCAGTTTGCCGTTTCTTCGATAGACTTCAGAGGGATTCGCCCTCCGATAGATAATCTCCTCTTTTTGAACCCTCTCGTAAAATTCTTCGAATCCCTTTCCAAAGGCCCTCACATCCATATAGAGGACGGTGATATGGGCATCCGGGATCTTATCCCTGACCAGATGGGCCTGTTTGGCAGTGTACATACAGCAGACCCTCGAGCAATATTCATTTCCAACGGTCTTGTCCCTCGATCCCACGCAGTGGATGAAGACGATCTCCTTCGGTTTCTTCCCCTGGATCAGGATCTCTCCCTTTGTGGGACCGGAGGCGGAGCAGAGCCTTTCCATCTCAATTCCGTGAAGGACATTCGGATAGACTCCATAGCCAAATTCGGGTTTTAACTTCGGATTGAAAGGATCGAACCCTGTTGCGAGGATGATGGCTCCCACATGGAGTTCGAGGATTTCTTCCTTCATCCCGTAAACAACGGCTTTGGGCTGGCAGTATCTGGCGCACTCGCCGCAATCGGAACATCCTCCGCAGTTGAGGCAACGTTTTGCATCTTCGATCGCCTCTTCAAGTGTGAGACCGGGGCCGGTGGGTTTCACCATATGGGGAAGGACTTCACGCTCATCTCTTTTTGTATCGGACAAAAGGCTTTCCATCGGAGAGACCTGCCTTCCTTCGGACTCCCTGCCGTGGCGGAGATCTTCCCCGCGGATAGAGCGGTCGATTGAAATCGCTCCTTTTCTTCCCTGCGCCATCGATTCGACGATGGTTCCAGGCCCGGTGACCCCGTCTCCTCCTGCGAAAACACCCTTTACGTTGGTTTCGAGAGTGAGGGGATCGACCTGAATCATTCCCCTACGGCTCCTTTTCAATCCCCTGAAAACTTCCGAAATCGGCCCGGCTCCGGTTGAACCAACGGCTAAAAAGATCGCGTCATAGGTTTTTTGAATCTCCTCAAAAGAGATGTCCTTTCCCACCTCCGTGTTAAGACGAATCTCTATTCCCATCTTTTCAATGACAGAGAGGTCTTTTTTCACGACCTCCACGGCCAGACGGTAAGAGGGAAATCCATGGGTGAGGAGACCGCCCAGTTCACTTCGCGATTCGAAAAGGGTGACAGGATAGCCCATCCTCCTTAGATCGAAGGCGGCCGTTAATCCGGAAGGTCCTGCTCCGGCAATGGCGACCTTTTGAGATCTTTCTTCAGCGGGCATGGGATCGAACTCCATTTCTTCGACATGGTCGACCAGAAATCGTTTCAAATCGCAGATGGAGACAGGACGGTCCACTTCGATCCGTTTACATTCCCTTTCGCACGGATGGGCGCAGACATAGGCAAGGATCCCCGGGAATGGAAGAGTTTTCCTCACCAGGGCAAGGGCCTCCTTCAGTTTCCCCTGGGAGATGAGCGCCACATATCCCTGGGCATTACAGTGGAGAGGACAGGTGGCTGTGCAGGGAGGAATGCCCCTACGGTCCATGGTGTATTTGAGCGGAACGGCCTGGGGGAAGGGGATATAGATTGCCTTTTTCATCCCGAGGCCCATATCAAATTCATTGGGAAGAGTCACCGGACACTGGGGTACGCAGTCCGCACAGGCCGTGCATTTCGTCACATCGACATAACGGGGTTTTTTTCGGACGATCACCTTGAAATGTCCGGCCTTCCCCTCGACACGAATAATTTCAGAATAGGTGAGAAGGTTGATATTGGGATGATTGGCCGTATCGACCATCTTCGGAGTGATGATGCAGGCGGAGCAGTCAAGTGTCGGGAAGGTCTTATCCAGCTGGGCCATGTGGCCGCCGATGGAAGGATCCTTTTCCACCAGATGGACCTTGAATCCCTTATCAGCGATGTCCAGAGCGGCCTGCATTCCGGCAATGCCAGCGCCAATGATCAGGGCTTCGGGAATCACTTCCTGCAACTTTTCTTCCATCCTCAGCTCTTCTTTAGAAGTTTCACTCATTTAGATGGAATGATGGAATATTGGAATAATGGTAAACCCACTATTCCACCATTCCATTCTTCCATTATTCCAATTGGTTTATTTTAGCTTTCCAATCAACGCCGAAGCGATCGTGTTTTTCTGTATCTCCTTTGTGCCTTCATAGATTTCGGTGATCTTGGCATCCCGGTAGAAACGCTCGACTTCGTATTCCGTCATATATCCGTAACCTCCGAAGATCTGGATGGCCTCATCCGCAACTTCAACAGCCACTTTCGCTGCAAACATCTTGGCCATGGAGGTCAGTTTCGGATCGATCCTCTTCTGGTCATAGTTCCAGGCCGCCTTGTAGGTCAGAAGCCTTGCCGTCTCGATCTTTGTTGCCATATCAGCCAGTTTATGTTGGGTGACCTGGAAATCGACCAGTTTTCTTCCAAACTGCTCCCTCTGCTTGGCGTAATCGAGCGCCCGGTCGAAAGCGCCCTGGGCAATACCGAGAGCCTGAGCCGCAATCTCAACTCGACTCTCATCGAAAAATTCGAGGACCTGATAGAATCCTTTATTCTCTTCACCAAGAAGGTTCGTCAATGGGACCCGGACATCGCTGAAGGAGAGTTCGGCTGTGGAGGTCATCCGGATTCCCATCTTGGGCGTGATCTCCGTTGCCTCCAACCCTTTTGCGCCCTTTTCAACGATGATCGTGCACTGGCCGCGGTAAGAGGGTTTTGCATGGGGGTCGGTCTGGCACAGCACGATGAAAAAGTCGGCAAGCGTTCCATTGGTGATGAAGGTCTTGGTCCCGTTGATCACAAAAGAGTCGCCCTGTTTGATTGCTGTGGTGGCCATCGATGTGATATCGCTTCCGTGGTCCGGTTCGGTGTAGGCGCCTCCGGAGATGAAATCTCCCTTGGTCACCGGGATGAGATATTTCTTCTTCTGTTCCTGAGTTCCGAAACGGAGGATGACCTCCGAGGAGAAGTCTGCGAGAGTCACGGCAATGCCCACTCCGGAGTCCTTCCGGCAGAACTCTTCCACAACGAGGATGTTTTCTGTTATACCGTAACCCTGTCCTCCATATTCCTCCGGGAAGTGAATACCGATGAATCCCAATTTACAGGCTTTCTTCCATACCTCCCTGGGAAAGGTGTGGGTCTGCTCCCATTCGAGGATCTTTTCCTTATCATACTCTCCCTGAATAAATTCTCTTGCGGCCTTCTGAATATCCTTTTGCTCCCGTGTCAGTTCAAAGTCCATGGTTCACTCCTGTTTCGCAAAGCGAAAAGTTCGGAGAAATTTAGTTCGGAGTTCGGAGCAAATCTTCTTAAGGAGGAAACATAGTAATTAAGTCTTGACTCCGAACTCCCAACTCCGAACTCCTAACTTTTTTTCAGTTGTTTGATCTTCTCCTTTATCACCGGGACGATTTTGAACAGGTCTGCCACGATGCCATATTGGGCAACACCGAAGATCGGGGCCTTGGGATCCTTGTTAATGGCGATGATCGTACCCGCACCTTTCATCCCTGCCACATGCTGGAAGGCGCCGCTGATGCCGATGGCGACATAGACTTTCGGCTTTACGGTCTTTCCTGAGGTTCCGACCTGACAGCCCTTGGGAAGCCATTTCTTATCGACCACGGGCCGTGAGCAGGCAAGCACTCCTCCCATGGAGTCGGCCAGTTCCTTCACCAGGGGAATATTTTCCGCATCCTTGATCCCTCTTCCGATGGCGATAAGGATATCGGCCTGGGTAATATCGACATCACCCGCGGCGGCCTCCATATATTCGAGAAAGCGTCTGGCCAGACTTTCATCCGTCAGTAAAGAAGGAACCGAGACGATCTCTCCCGAAAGAGGTTCTTTCTCCATCACAGGGAAGGCCCCTGCCCGAAGCGTGACCATATACTGGGGTCCTTTTTTCAAAAAGGAGACAGCGGCATTGATCTTCCCTCCGTAAATCTGACGGGTGAGGGCGAAGGTATCGTCCTTCGCATCGATGCCGATGCAATCCGTGGCCAGAGGGATCTTCAGATGGGCGGCCAGGCTAGGCGCAAAGTCCATGCCCGTGGCGGTGTGGCCGATCATCGTGAGCATGGGTTTTCTCTCGGTAATGAGCTGGGTGAGAACTTTTTCGTAAGTTTCCGAGTTGTAAAATTCGAGCCGGTTGTCTTCAATGAGAAGCACCCTGTTGGCTCTGGGTTTGAGGGCTTCCGCGAGGTTCTTCACATCCTTTCCTAAGAGGGCGACCGATAGTTCTCCGCCAAGGCCCTCCGAAAGCTCTCTTCCCCTGGAGAGCATCTCCCATGTCACATCCCTCAATTCTCCCCGTCGATGTTCCGCGACAACAATGATCTCTTTCATCAGGCCACCCCTCCTTTATCTCTCAGAATGTCGAAGACCTTCTGCGCTATCTCCTCTGGTTTTCCTTCGAGCATCTCTGCCCCTTCGCCGACCGAAGGAAGAAAAAGCTTGTCGAGCTGGATATCCGAACCGGAAAGCCCCACCTCTTCAGGTTTCAGATTGAGGTCTGAGGCTCCAAAGGCCTTGATCTCCTTCTTTGCTACTTTCCGGATGCCCATGATCGAGACATATCGCGGTTCATTGATTCCTGTCTGAATCGTAAGAAGCGCGGGGAGATCGACCTCGATGACTTCCTCCAGACCGCCCTCCAGTTCGCGATGGGCCTTGATCTTTTTCTCCTGGACCTCAATGCGATTGACAATGGAGACATGGGGGACGCCCAGCATCTCTGCCATCACCACGCCAACCTGACCATACCCATCATCTTCGGCCTGAGTGCCTGTTAGAATGAGATCAAAAGGTCTTGTGCGAATCGCCTCTGCGAGGACCCTGGCTGTGGCAAAGCCGTCAGCCCCTGCAAAAGCAGGATCGGTCAGCCGGAACGCATCATCGGCGCCCATGGCGAGACACTTTCTCAGGGATTCATTTGAGTCCTCCCCTCCCGCAGAAAGGACGGTCACTGTTCCGCCCAGCTTCTCCTTCAGCAGGATGGCTTCCTCAATGGCGTAACTATCCCATTCATTGAGATCGAACGCCAGCCCGCCCTTCTCGATATCTTTTCCCGACTTGTCGATGAAGATATCCGCATCCGCTGTGTCCGGAACCCTCTTGATGCAGACGATAATATTCATTCACTTTCCTCCTTTCATCAGATGATTAATTTTTTTTCTTTCTCTCCAATTTTACCCATGCCCATCCTTCTTCAACAAGAGAGCAAGGGGAGGGGGAAGTGATTACCCCCCGGGCAGGCATAGAAGAGAGGTTGCTCTCCATCCTTACCGTTCTTGCCTCAGGAGTGGAGAGTTCCAGCATGTCCCTTTCCTCGATCTTCATGGATTGAGCATCCTCAATATTCATTTTTAGAGAAGTCTTCTCTATCACCCTCTTTAGGTTCTCACTCCTCAGACTGAGCTCACCCGATTGGAAGAGCGATGACTTCTCAATCAGACAGAAAGGATAATGATCAGGTTGAGGTTTAGGCTGAGGTTGAGCAAGAGGGATGAGTTTTGCTTTCCCCATAGGAAAACCATCTTTGTAGAGATACCCGGCCCCTTTGGGCCACTGCTCCCCATCCTGAAGGCCTTGATATTGGGGATTGATTTTGGAAACATCCTGAAAGATGGTCTCGGGAGTCTCTCCTGAAACGGGGACCTCTAAGAGGCGAAGCAGTCGGAGGAAGATCTCGAAGTCCGATTCTGACTGACCTTTGGGCAGACGAAGAGGATGAAGTTTCTGAACCCTTCGTTCCAGATTGGTGTAGGTTCCTGACTTCTCAACAAACGAACAGGCCGGAAGCACGACATGGGCCCCCTTTGCAGCTTCGGTCATAAAGAGGTCCTGAACCACCAGAAGTTCCAGATTCTCCAAAGCCCTGGGAGACAGAGCAGGATTCTTTCCCACGAGGTAGAGGGCTTTGAGATTTCCCTCCTCCGCCTGTTTGAAAAGATCTTTCATTCCTTTTGCCTCTGAAAGAATCCCCATATCGATGGCCCCCTGGCTGTTACATTTCTCAAGGAGAAGAAGAATTCCCGAGCCTTCCTTGCCGATATGGCCGGTCAGAAGGGCGAGATTGGAGCAAGCGAGGGCTATCCTTTCCGAATCAAGATGAGACCAGGGGCCAGACCCTATCAGAATCATCGCTCTCTTCGATTGGGCAAAGGCTCTCACTGCTTTCTCAACACCGCTGCGCTCCTCAGCAGAGAGGCTTGACAAATACTCATCCTGCTTCTTCCTTAACTCTTCAATCCCTTCGGTCCATTGCCCGATGAATCCTTGATTTTCAAGACCTTCCTTCAGGATGACTCCGGCCATTGCGTTGAGAAGGGAGAGTTCTCTGCCCGGCTTTACGGGAAGAAGGATCGAGGAGGGGGAGAGGGGTGAGATATGCGTCGCCCGACTGAGGCCGATATCGTAGCCTCCCAGGACAATGAGTTGAGCCTTGTTCTTCCTGATGGCCAGATGGACCTCATTCTTGATAATGGGGTGGGTCTGGGCAGGATCGGCCCCGATGATCAAGATAAAATCAGCATCCCGGATTTCTTTAATGGAGTTTGTGGAAGAAGCAAACCCGAGGGTCATTGAAAGTCCTTCAGCCAATCCTTGATCCCCTCTTCCTCCATTCAGTGCGATCTGCTCCGTACCAATATCTTCCTTAAAGAGTTTCTTGAAGAGGAAATACTCTTCATTAGCGAGGCGGCTTGAGATCACTGCCCCGATACTCTGCGGGCCATATTTATCCTTTATTTCTTCGAGCCTTTGAACCACAAATCCAAGGGCTTCTTCCCAGGGGACTTCTCTAAGCGATCCATTGGCCCTGAGAAGGGGGGATTTAAGTCTCTCCGGAGAATCGACAACGTCCCAACCGAAACGCCCCTTGACACAGAGATTTCCATCGTTTGGGCCATGTTCAGGCGTGGAAAAGACCCTTTTAATCTCTCCCTCTTTGGAACCGATGGTAAGCAGGCAACCCACTCCGCAGTAAGGGCAGGGAGTGGTGGTCTCCATCAATTCCCAGGATTTGGCCTTGTAATCGAAACAGTTGCTGGTGATGGCACCCACTGGGCAGGTATCCAGGCACTGTCCGCAGAATTCGCACTGAATAGGACGATGGAAATCCGTATCGATGACGGATTGGATACCCCTGCGCGTGAAGGAAAGTTCTCCCACGCCCTGGACTTCATCGCATATTCTCACACAGCGGCCGCAGAGGATGCATTTGTTTGCATCCCTCTGAAGAAGAGGGGAGTGATCCACAGGAAAGGTGATCGGGTCCCAGGGATATTGCGTATCGTTGATCCCATATTCATAGACCAGACTCTGAAGGTCGCATTCCCCTTCTTTTTCGCAACGGGGGCAGGTCATCGGATGGTTGAGGAGAATAAGCTGGAGCTGAGCTTTCCGGGATTCGGTGATTTTGGGAGAATGGGTGATAATCTCCATTCCTTTTTTAGCAGGAGTGAAACAGGACGGGAGAAGGTCGGACTTACCCTTCTCCTGAACCACACAGAGCCTGCAGGCGCCAAAGGGGATGAGCCTCCGGTCGTGACACAAGGATGGGATCCGGATGCCAGCGGCCTGGGCGGCCTCAAGGATGGTCCGGCCCTTCTCCACCTCCACGTCCATACCGTCAATCGTCAGTCTTATGATTTGGTTTGCCATAGCGTACTAAATTGGAATAATGGAATAGTGGAATATTGGAAAATTGGGTTTTACTTTTTATAAATTTTATCTTTAATCATTATTCCATTCTTCCAATATTCCATTATTCCAGGATTTATTCGATTGCCCAAAATTTACAGGCCTGGATACAGGATCGACAGCGGATGCATTTCTCCAAATCGATCACCGCTGTCGTCTTCTTCTCCCAGGCGATGGCTTCCGAAGGACAGGCCTTCTTACAGAGACCGCACATCTTGCACTTTTCAGGAACAACTTGAAACTTAATCAGATCAGCACAGACCAGAGACGGGCACCGTTTATCGATGATGTGAGCCTCATACTCCTCACGGAAATAACGGATAGTGGAAAGCACGGGATTGGGAGCGGACTTCCCCAGACCGCAATGGGAGGATTCCTTGATATGCTTTCCAAGCTGTTTGAGGTGGTCGATATCCTCGATCGTTCCCTCGCCACGGATGATCCGGTGAAGAATATTGAGCATCACTTTCATTCCGATCCGGCAGGGAACGCACTTCCCACAGGATTCGTCGACGGAGAAGTCCGTGAAAAACCTGGCCGTATCAACCATGCAGGTCAAATCGTTCATGACCACGAGTCCGCCGGAACCCATCATCGCTCCTGCCTCATCCAGGGAGTCAAAGTCCACTTCCGTGTCCAGAAGGGAGGTGGGCAGGCACGCTCCGGAAGGCCCACCAATCTGCACAGCCTTATACTCCCGTTTATCAGGAATTCCTCCTCCGATATCAAAGACAATCTTTCGCAAGGTCGTGCCCATGGGGACTTCGATCAGCCCAACATTTTGCACGGCGCCTGTCAGGGCAAACACTTTGGTTCCCTTCGACCCTGATGTGCCCATGGAGGCGAACCAGGAGCTCCCGTTCAGGAGAATGGAAGGGACATTGGCAAAGGTCTCAACGTTATTGAGAACGGTGGGCTGTCCCCAGAGGCCTGCTTCCGTTGAACGGGGAGGTTTGATCCTTGGCATCCCCCGTTTTCCCTCAAGGGAGTACATCAGAGCCGTGGATTCGCCGCAGACAAAGGCTCCAGCGCCCGGATAGATGCCGATTTCGAAATCGAAACCCGAACCGAAAATATCTTTTCCCAACAGTCCGTAGTTTTTCGCCTGTCCGATGGCAATGTTGAGACGCTGGATGGCAAGGGGATACTCCGCTCTCACATAGACGTAGCCCTGATGGGAATCCGTGGCGTAGCCGCAGATGATCATTCCCTCAAGGACCGCATGAGGATCGGCCTCTAGAACGGAGCGATCCATGAAGGCGCCCGGGTCGCCCTCATCCCCGTTGCAGATGACATATTTAGGAAAAGAGGTATAGCGTCTTCCTTCCTCCCATTTCTTGCCGGTCGGGAACCCCGCGCCCCCCCGCCCCCTCAGTCCGGAGATTTTTACCTCTTCAATCACTTCCTCGGGTTTCATGGAGGAGAGGACTTTAGAGAGTGCGGCATATCCGTCCCTTGCAATATATTCATTAACATTCTCCGCATCGATCAAACCTCGATTTCGAAGCGCCCTTAATACCTGATGCTGAAAAAAGGGGATGTCCTTCATGAGCGGAACTTTTTCTTTAGCGGACGGCACGGAGTACAAAAACTTTTCTACTGGACGCCCTTTGAGAAAATGTTCCTCGACCAGAAAAGGGACGTCTTCCGGAGTTAATTTCTTATAGAAGATTCCTTCGGGATAGACCACCACGATCGGACCTTCGGCGCAGAAGCCATTACAACCGGTGATGACCAATTTCACTTCATCACAAAGCCCGCGGTTCTCTAATTCGACTGAAAGCCGTTCCCTTAACTGCGACGAGCCGCAGGCAACGCAGCCTGTTCCAGCGCAAACCATGAGATGAGTTCGATACGTTTTCATTCCCTTCCAGTCACCTAATAGGTAGCTTCACTCCCTCTGGCGAGGGCATAGGCCTCAACGATTTCTCCATTGACGACATGATGGAGGAAGATCTCTTTCATCTTCTCCTCGTTGAGATCACAATATTTGATTGGAGGTTTTCCCAAGATCTCCACGGTTGCCATGGGCTCGCGGCTGCAGAGCCCTGCGCATCCGGAAGTGGTTACCATCACATCCTGGGTTTTTCTTTCTTCGATTTCTTTCAAGACCGCTGACATCAGTTTTCTGGCGCCTGCGGCGATGCCGCAGGTGCCCATATGGATGGTGATCTTTGCCCGGGAACCTCCCTCCCTCAGGAGGGTCGAGGATCGCACCTCCTCTTTAATCCTTTTCAAATCCTCAATCGTCAACTTTGTCATTGTCCGACCCTGTCAGGTATAGTTTCCCAGGATTTGGACCGCCCTCCCAGGGGTGACCATGCCATAGGTGTCCTGACCCACCACGACTACAGGGGCCAGACCACAGGCCCCAACGCAGCGAACGGCTTCGAGTGAAAATTTTCGGTCACTCGTTATCCCTCCGACATGAACCCCTAACTCCCTCTGGAGGGCGTCGAGGATCTCTTTCGATCCCCTCACGTAACAGGCGGTCCCCATACAGACCCGGATGATATTTCGCCCCCTGGGAACGGTTGTGAAGAAGGCATAGAAAGAGACTACTCCAAAGACCTGTGAGGTAGGGAGATGAAGCCCGTCGGCAATCCGGTGCTGGACCCTCTTGGGGAGATATCCACAAACGTCTTGAACTTCTTTGAGCACCGGGATCAGGGCTCCATGTCGGTTTTTATATTTGCTAATGACCAGGTCAATTCTCTCCCATTCTTCACGGGAGATCTCTTCTGCCCACCTCATCATTTTACCCCTATCCCTGTCAGTCCTTCCTGGAGATGTTTTTTTAACCACTGAATGGTCTCCGGAGCCACAGAAGCTTGATCATGGAACTTCTCCCTCATCCATTCACTTTTCAGGGTATAGGATCTTTCTCCTTTCACATGAGTATAATGAAAATCGACGTCAGGATTTCCCAGAATGAGCATGACCATCGTTTCAGTCATACTCCCCAGCGGCTTACGGTCAATATGTCCATATTGGAAAGTAGCCTTCACCTTCGTCCCGTCTCCTGGCCGGGATTCGATCTCCAGTTTTCCCCCTGCCTCCTGAGCTGCCTGGGCAAGAAAGGAAAGGCCTAACCCCACCTTCCGCGAGGTGCGGGTAGTGAAAAAGGGGTCCATGGCTTTTTGCCGGACTTCTTCATCCATCCCGAATCCATCATCCTTGATTTCGATCGTCAACCGATCTTCTCCGGGTTTTTCTAACACTGAAACCTCGATCCTTCGGGCGTTTGCGGCAATGGCATTCTCCACAATATCGAGGATATGAAGAGAGAGATCCTCCAAGTTCGGTCTCCAACAGTCTTCTAACTCTCCACGATTCTGCGGCCTTCCTGTGAATGGAGGGCCATTTTAATTTCCGCTGATGTCCTCTCCTCGAGAAGAAACCTGGTCGATGCCTTTCCGATCTCCTCAAGGGAATGAGCATCCGAAAAACGGACAAAGGCAAAATCTTGATACGAGCGGAATTGACTCCGGGCCTTTTCCAGTGAAGTGCGTGGAGAGATCTCCAGCCCATCCAGTGAAACCCCTTCGGGGATAAAGCCCAATTGGCCAAGGAGACTGAATGCCTGCCGGTCGATATGGGAGGCGATGGCGACTCCCTGCAGGGTTCCCACAAAGGAAACGATCTGCTCAAATGGAAGGAGGGTCGCTCCGATCAACATTTTATCATTATGCCCTATTGTTTCCGACTGCTCATTAACCAGGATCTGGGGCCCGAAGATATCCTCTTCATTCTTGCCGAGAAGATGTTGATAAACCCAGCTCTGTAATGTCAGGCAGTCCTCGGTACGGTTAAAAATGGCAAGAAGGTGGATTTCCTCCCTGGAGGCGACCTCCATTCCCGGAAGAACGGCAAGCCCCTCCTTCTTCCCGGCCTCGATAAAAGCGGCGAGATTCTCTGCAGAATTGTGATCACAGATAGCGATCATATCCAATCCAACGGTCATGGCCCGGTCCACAACAGCCTGCGGCTTCATCTCCTCGCCCCCGCAGGGAGAAAGGCAGGAGTGAATGTGGAGGTCAGCACGAAATCGCTTTAGCATGAAACGATCCCTGTGACCCCTGCTTGATAAAGCCTTCCTACTAGTTCAAAAGCGGGAAGGAGGGAGATCAGAAGAGGAATTCCTTCCTCCTCAGCCTTTTTCAGGGTTTCCGGATCAGGCTCCCGTCCTCCTGCAAGAATAATGGCGGCCAACTCTTTCATGCTGGCCACGGCAACGATATTGGGATGGGTCTGAATGGTGACCCAGACATTCCCTCTGACGCTGTGAGCGATGACGTCGCTGAGAAGGTCGCCCGCATACCCTCCGGTCACTTCTTGATGGAGTTGATCGTTGCCTGCCTTTACTTCCAGCCTTAAAGAGTTCACCAGCATTTTTACTTGCATGAAAAAATCCTACTCCGTCTTGACAAACTTTCTTCGCCTATTTCTCCGCCCCATCCTTCACCCCGTTAGAAATAATGTCGTGCTGCTCAGCAGTTCCGCTTGTGGCGGGATTACATTTCAGATTAATTCCGGCGGGGTTTAGTGCCTCGCAGGAATTTCTAACGGGGTTCACATTAACCATAAATTCGAGATGGGTTCCCTGGTTCACCACTGAGGTCAAAACCATCTCATCGGTCACCTTCTTGATATTCGATAACCCCATTCCCGCCCCGAATCCGAGCTCCCGGATCTTCTCAGATGCAGTGGAAAACCCTTCCCTCATGGCCTGATTCACATCGTGAATGCCGGCGCCTTCATCATCTACCGCCACTTTTATGAAATCGGGGAATACGACCAGGGTAAGGATTCCCCAACGTGCATAACAGATGACATTCATCTCCGCTTCAAATATGGCAATCGACATTCTGCGGATCACATTTTTCGGGAATCCCTCTTCTTTTAATACCCTTTTAACCTGGCTCGAGATCGAACCGGCATGTATAAAATCGCCTCCTTCGACATGAAATGTCTTGTGGAAAGGATACCTTTCCTCAGTCTGATCCATCTCCTGCTTTTTCGACGCACCCTTTCAATCCCCGTTGATATAAACGGCCACAGGTTTCAAACATGATATAAGAAGTCATCAGAAGGGGAATCTGCATCTGATTGGCCAGCTGGATCATGGATTCGGTTGGCCTTTTTCCCCGAACAAAAAGGATGGCGCCCAGATCAACGACATCCGCCGTATAAATTACTTGAAGGGTGATATTCCCAGTAATAAGCAGAGCACCATCGGCCCCTCTTCTGGCAATGGCCAGGACATCGCTGAGGAGGTCTGCCGCGAAAGCATACCCAATCTCCTTGTCCAGCCTTTCGTTTCCAGCAATTACTTCGGCGTCGAGGACCTTTCGAATGTCATTGAGCGTCATCTCAGTCGATGGCCTCCGCTAATAATTCCATCACATCCATGACGCGAATCTTCTCTTCATGTCCCGATGTTTTAACCGCATCTTCAAGGGTGAGCACGCAGAGAGGACAGGCGGTTGCGAGGATTTCTGCGCCTAATTCCACTGCGTCCTGCACACGAATCTCAGAGAGACGCTGGCCCATATCCGAAGAGGATTCTGCCCACATCTTCCCTCCGCCACCTTCGCAACACAGACTCTTTTCACGGGAACGATCCATCTCTTTAAAGGTGAGACCGGGGATGGCGGTGAGAAGCGTACGAGGCTCTTCGAAAATATTATTCTGTTTGCCCAGAAAGCAAGGGTCGTGATAGGTGACGACCTTTTTAATCTCCCGGGTGAGAGAGAGCTTGCCTTCCTCCAACCGCTTCGCCAAGATCTGGGTAGCATGGAGAACTTCGAATTTCCCCTGGGGGTACTCGTTTTTAAAAACATTAAAGCCGTGGGGGCATGCGGTGAGAATATGATCGATCCCATAGGATTCGAAGCGCTGGACATTTCCTTCCATCAGTTCTTCAAAGAGACCTGCCTCTCCCATCCTCCTGATTTCATTGCCACAACATTGTTCCTCATTTCCGAGAATGGCAAAATCGACCCCTGTCTGTTGAAAGATGAAAACCATTGATTTGGCGATCTCCTGGATTCGGGGATCTGAAGCAGCCGTACATCCGACAAAGTATAGGAGTTCCGCACGGTCACCCTGGGAAAAGTCTTTGATCTTGATGTCTTCGGGAAGGCTCTTGAGCCATTCCGTCCGTTTGTTCTTCGGTTTTCCCCAGGGGTTCCCATGTTTGTAGGCATTCTCCATGGCCTCGATGAGCGTCTTGGGAATATGCCCCTCTTCAACCATCGTCCCTCTCATCCCTATGATGAGATCCATGGGCTTCAATCCTCTCGGGCATCTCAGGGTACAGGTCTTACAGGTGGTGCAGTCCCAGAGTTCTTCTTTCTCACCGATGTGGTCGAGGTTCTTCCCCAAGATGCCTTCGATCATCAACCGCCGGATATTCAATTTCGATTTGAGGGAGACCGGGCATCCCCCTGTGCACTTTCCGCATTGGTAACAACCATATAGGTCAAATTTGTCGGCAAAGGTTTGTTCCGATACTTCCATTTGGACAACTCCTTCAGGATCTTTTTGCGATATTATTCACAATCTTTTTTGTAACAGAATTCTATTAAGCTTTCAATACCTTTTTAGCCTTGAAGTATCTCCCTTGAGATGACGATCCGCTGAACCTCGGAGGTCCCTTCATAGAGGGTTGTTCCGATGATATCCCTGAGGTAACGTTCAACAGGGTAATCTTTGGTATATCCGTAACCGCCTAACATCTGAATGGCACGAATGGCCACATTCCGAGCGGTTTCTGTGGCAAAAAGTTTTGCCATGGATGCCTCTTTTCTAAAGGGGATCTTGTTTTCTTTCAGGTAGGCTGCACGAAGGATAAGGAGTTGGGCCGCTTCTAATTCGGTATAAGAATCAGCAATCATCCATTGAATCGCCTCAAAGGTTGAAAGAGGTTTGCCGAAAGCCTCCCTTTCCTTAACATATCGGGTGCCGAAATCAATAGCGGCAAATCCCACGCCGACCGCAAGAGATCCAATGCCGATTCGCCCGCCATCGAGCTCCATCATAGCGATCCTGAATCCCTCGCCTTCTTTCCCCAGGAGGCAGTTGGCCGGGATGACGCAGTCTTCAAAGATCAGTTCGTTAAGCAGTGAAGCCCGGTGGCCCATCTTTTCCTCAGCCTTTCCAACTTTAAAGCCGGGCGTTCCCTTTTCAACCACGAAGGCGGATATCCCTTTTCCTTTTTTCGAATTGCGCTCGGTTACGGCCCAGACAACCGTTACTCCTGAAACCTCTCCGCTGGTAATCAGCGCCTTGGTTCCGTTGAGGATGTAAGTGTCGTTGCGGCGCACAGCAGAGGTCCGGATATTGGCCGCATCGGAGCCGGCATGAGGTTCGGTAAGGGCAAAAGACCCTGCCGGATATTCTCCATTACATAACTTAGGGAGGTGTTTTCTTTTTATTTCATCCTGACCGAATTCGCAAATCACCTCTGCCACCATATTGGTGACGGAAGTGGTGACGGCATGGGAGGCACATCCTTTTGCAATCTCTGTGATGGCAAGGCTATAGGCGATCACTCCGACCTCTGATCCCCCATATTCGATGGGGATGTTCATCCCCATCAGGCCCAAATCGGCCATTCTCTTGATGTTCTGATAGGGGAAATGTTTCTCCTCGTCATGGATGGCGGCTACGGGCTTGATGCTCTTCTCTGTGAAGTCCCTCACCATATCCCGTATCATCTCTTGTTCCGGTGTAAGTTTGAAATCCATAGGCCTTCAAAGAAAGTTCGGAGCGATTAGTTCGGAGTTCGGAGTATTTTTAAGGTCTCCGAACTACGAACTACGAACTGTAATTATAGAATCCCCTTCCCGTTTTCTTTCCGAGATAGCCTGCATCCACATATTTCTTAAGAAGAGGGCAGGGGCGATATTTTGAATCTCCCAAACCTTTGTAGAGCACCTCCATAATGGCCAGACAGGTATCGAGGCCGATGAGATCAGCGAGGGTAAGAGGTCCCATCGGATGATTCATTCCCAATTTCATCACCGTATCAATGGCCTCAGGTGTTCCCACCCCCTCGAAGAGGGCAAAGATGGCTTCATTGATCATTGGCATTAAAATCCGGTTTGAGATGAAGCCCGGAAAGTCACTGGCTTCCACAGGGGTTTTTCCCATCGACTCGGAAAGGGACTTGACCGTATCAAATGTTTCCTGAGAGGTTTGAAGACCTCGGATAATCTCCACCAGTTGCATCACGGGAACAGGATTCATGAAATGCATTCCGATGACCTGGGAAGGTCTCCGGGTTGCAGAAGCGATCCTGGTGATGGAGATGGAAGAGGTATTGCTCGAGAGGATGACCTCTTTCCGGCAAACCTGGTCCAGTTCTTTGAAGATGTTTAATTTGAGGGTCTCGTTCTCCGTAGCGACCTCCACCACGAAATCGGTCTCTGCCATCTCTTTCACCTGAACCGTCCCTTTGATCCTTCCCATGATTTCATCCTTCTTCTGAGAAGGGATCTTTCCTTTCTCCACCATCCGGTCCAGATTCTTTGAGATGGTCGTCAATCCTTTCTGGACAAATGATTCCGCGATATCACTCATCACCACCTGAAGCCCGGATTGGGCCGCTACCTGGGCAATGCCATTTCCCATCTGCCCGGCTCCCACGACACCGATCGTTTTGATTTCCATAAGCCCCCCTTCAAAAAAGATCATTGCAAAATTAACATTACAAAATTAGCAATTAGCAATCAAAAGAAAAAGGATTTTTTCATTGATAACTTTGCACTGCTAATTTTGCATTTTGCAATGATCTTTTTCAGATTTGCTCAACGATGAGACTGACCGCTTCCGCTCCTCCCAGACAGAGGGATGCCATTCCCCTCTTTGCCCCGCTGTCTTTCATCGCATAGAGCATTGTCGTCAGAACTCTTGCCCCACTGGCGCCAATGGGATGCCCTATGGCGACAGCGCCACCCTTTATATTGACCCTCTCTCTATCAATTCCTAATGCTTTGATGATGGCCAGAGTTGTGGCTGAAAAAGCTTCATTGATCTCAAAGAGGTCGATTTCTTTGAGAGTGAGCCCCGCCTTTTTAAGGGCTTTCGGAATCGATTGAATGGGGGCCACCAGCACATCCTCCAGTTCCACACCGGCAGCGGCCTGTGCCCCCACCTTTGCCATGGGCTTTACCCCCAGAGCCTGTGCCTTCTCCTGAGACATGAGCACAAGAGCGCTTGCACCGTCACTGATCTTGGAGGAATTCCCTGCCGTGACGACACCGCCCTCTTTAAAGGCAGGTTTCAATTTGGCAAGAGCCTGAAGGTCTGTGTCCCGGGGTCCCTCATCCGTATCAAAAAGGGTCGGTTCTCCTTTCTTAGTAGGGAGAGGAATGGGAAAAATCTCATCCTTAAATCTTCCTTCCCGGATTGCCTTCATCGCCTTTTGATTCGATTCGTGAGCGAATCGGTCCTGCTCCTCACGACTGATATTGAACTTTATTGATTGAATCTCAGCAGTAAATCCCATATGGTAGTCGTTCACCACATCCCAGAGTCCGTCATGGACCATTCCATCGACAAGTTTCCCATCAAAGAGCCGATAGCCTGTTCTCGCATGATCGAGATAGTAAGGGACACGGCTCATGTTTTCCATTCCGCCTGCAACGACCACCTCCGCGTCTCCTGCCATAATGACCTGGGCGGCTAACATGACCGCCTTCAGACCGGAGCCACAGACCTTATTGATCGTTATGGCTCCTCCGGCCATGGGGAGTCCTGCTTTGATCATGGCCTGGCGGGCAGGGTTCTGTCCGAGTCCGAAGGGAAGAACATTACCCATGATCACCTCATCCACATCCTCCTTCCGGATAGCTGAGCGTTTGACCGCCTCTTCGATGACCTTCCCTCCCAGTTCTGTAGCGGTAAAGGAACTCATGGCACCGAGAAAGTTACCGATAGCCGTCCTGACGGCGCTGGTAATCACCACTTCCCTTGTCAAGTTCGTCTCCTTTCTGGGTATTGTCTTCGAGACTTAACTTCTCACGGACTTTCCCTTTGTAATTGAGAATATCGGCTTTTAATCTGAGGAGAATGTTGATCCGTTCGTCAATATGAGCGGCATGGTTGTCGAGTAATTCGAGAAGCCGCGGCAAGACCTTCCTGTTGGTCCGGTGAATCTGATAGATGTCCTCCAGTTCATGCATTTCTGAGAGGGGAAGGCCAAGATGCTTGAGCCTCTGGATAAACTTGAGACGCTGAAGATCCTTATCTGTATAGACCCGTTTTCCCCTCTCGATCCGTTTCACGGAATTGAGGAGACCGATCTCCTCATAATACCGGATCGTCCGTGGGCTCAAGCCTAACAGATTGGTCAATTCACCAATCTGATAATATTTTAACCCATCGATTTCCATACCAATTAACCACTTAACGTAAACTGTTAAGTCTATAGCAAAAAAAATGGAATAATGGAATATCGGAATGATGGGGAAATTATCGGAAGAATGGAACACTGGAATATTGGGTTTTGATAAAAAATAGATTTTTTTCCCATTATTCCATAATTCCAACTTTCCACTATTCCAAAAGGTCTATTCCATCATTCCAACTTTCCACCATTCCCCTATACTGAGGGCCACTTGCCTACGGATAGGACATCATAGCCTGCCTTTTCCAGACCATTAACCGCTTCCTGATACTCTTCTGTCTGAATCCGGATGGCAGCGATTCTTTTCCCATCGACCATGAAGGAGGGTGTGACGATACTGATAATATTGATATTCAGCTTTTTAAACACTTCGAGGGCTCCGAGCATGGTGCCGGGTTTATCTTCAAAGGCGATGGTTAACCGGGTTCCTCTCTGATTGGTGCCGAAGATGTCCACCAGATGGTCGAGGGCATCCGTCTCTGTAAAGATTCCGTATAACTTTCCATCGTCCAATACGGGGAGGCATCCAATCTTATGGTCCCGCATCAGTTTGGCCGCCTCTTCAATCAATGTATTCGGATTGATCGTGATCAGTTTTTCCTTGGGTGTCATGAAGGCTGAAACTTTCAGTTTTCCCAGGAGATAGTTCAGTTCCTGGATGCTGAGAAGTGTTGCATCAGATGGAGCGGCCTCTCGAATATCCCGGTCTGTGACGATTCCGATTAGATGATTGTCTTTATCGATGACCGGAAGATGGCGGACTCCTTTGTCGTGGATCAAGCCTCGGGCTTCAAAAAAATTGGCATCAGGACCGATGGTGATCGGATTCCTTCGTATCTTTTCTCTCATAAATCCTTTATAGTGGATCTTCATAGCATCCTCCTTTCTATTTTTATACCCATCTTATAGCATATTTAGCAAAGGGTCGTCAAAGGTTTTTTTAAGAATCGCACCTGAAAACACCGCCTTGGGGCGGAATGAAATGTACGTATACAAAAGGCAGGAAAAATGCGTGATACATAGGCTATGATAACCACCGCTTCCATCTCTTCTAACGTTTTACTTCCCTGTAGCTCTTGTGGGTTCCGAGTTCACTCAAGCCCAGGTAGAATTCTTTAATATCTTCATTTTCTTTCATTTTTTTAGCCGGACCATGTCAAAGCTAAGTGACAGGTCTTCCAACTTCAGTTTTAATTCACCCTTGATTTCCATAATTTTGAAACCATGATGCCGATGTCAAATCTATTGATCCCCGCACGGTTCATTAATTGCTTGAATACATGCATTTCCAACATATTACCAATCCCCAACCTGGCCAAGCCAGAACCAAAAAGGATACCTTAAAATACGAAAAGTTGAGTTTTTCGAAAATGCTCTCCAATGCCAATGAATAGGCCCTAAAATGATGGTTCAAAAAATATTGTGACATCTCTGTGCACAAATTTATTCGTAAGCGCCTAAAGGACAAAAAAACACAACTTCTTGGATTCTCCTCTTTTTCTTGTAAACAAGGATGACAACCTAGGGCTGAGGGCATCTATTTTATCGGCAAATAATTTTAACTCTTTTGATAGATTGTAATTACTCGTTGGGCCTTGAATAAAACACGACCTATGCTTCCCTTTGGAACAAGCTCAATGTCACTCTCAACCCCGTGTCCTTTGTAAAGGGCCTCCTCGACACGATCAGTCAAAGATCGGGCGACTTCTATCCCGGGTATATATTCTACCTTTAATTTGAGCCTATCTAAATCTGGTTTGTCCAGAATAATTTGATAGTCATATCCTAATTCAGAAAAAGTACCAAGAACCTCTTCAACATCAATAGGATAAAATCTCTTTCCCTTAATATTTATAATCTGGACCATCCTTCCTCTTACCTTAGACATCTTTGGATGTGTCCTTCCACAAAGACAGGGTTCATAAGGGAGTATCTTTGCCACATCACTAATCCTGATTCTAATCCTGGGAATAGCCCTGCGGATCAGGTTGGTGACGACTAACTCTCCCTCTTCACCCGGTCCAAGCATCTGTAGAGTATCAGGATTGACTGTCTCCATAATAATTCTGTCGGCCATAATATGCAGCCCATCACCTGATTCACACTCAGAAGCGAGCTCACCGGCTGTGGAGGCACCATAATAATCACGAAAGGTGATACCATAATCATCTTTAGCCTTCTTCTTGTATGATTCTGCTATCCCTTCACCAATCCCAATCACCAATCGGATATTGGTCTCACGGATATTAATGCCTAATTCCTTGGCTCGTTCAAAGTATTGGAAAGCCATACTTGGCATTGATTCCAGGACGGTCACACGCATCATCTTTCCCAATACAATCTGGTTATCGAGTCTGCCTCTGCCCGCCTGCTCACCCATTGTTCCTGCACCGATAACCCTGCTGACAAGGTTTAAACAAGGAAGGCCCATAACATGTTGAACTAAATCTGTAGGCCTTACGCCCATCGTCCATTCGAGCCTAGCAACACTATCAATGCACGCAATATCAAAATCGTTCTTAGTAAGGGCAAGAGGTTCTGGGAAACCTGTGGTTCCAGAACTGGAACAACACTGATGTACTTCATTCAGAGGTACAGAGAGCTTATCCTCTAAGGGGGCGTTCCTGATCTCATCATCCTCAATCAAAGGCAACTTTTTGAGATCATCTATGGTATTAATATCACTTGGTTTCACACCAGCTTCATCAAACTTTCGCTTGTAAAACTTCGTCTTTTCATAGGCGTAAGCCACTAACTCTTGAAGCCGCTGTTCCTGTAGTTTCCTCAGTTTATTGTAAGGTATTGTTTCTGCTTCCTTATCCCAGTATTTCCTTTCCTCGACCATGGCGACCTCCTGACTTAAAATAGATAATAGAAAGAAATATTGTTGAGCTACCGTTCAAAATAATACAAACCTACTCAGTTGTTGTCATTGATGGTCTTATTTTTTTCTGTCTATGCCTTCTTTATTCTTTATGATGGCTGCTAGTTCCAACGCCCGGTTCATAATAGCCCTAATTGATTGCAAACCAATTTTGTCCTTTTCAATACCAATCCGAATATCGGGATCAAATTCCCCAGAGCCATTTTCACTAGAGACGGCCGAGGCCCCCAAAAAACTCACTGAATTGTGGGCACTAATAGGAATCATCTCCAAAGCTAAGAAGGCCATAATGTGGCTCAAATGGGTAGTCTCCACCCCTCCATGACGGAGCCAGGATACAGCAGCACTGATTCCAATTTTATTTCTTAGTCTCCCTTTCGTCAGATTACCAAACATAAACATTCTTAATCGATCGATGAAAGCGGCCATTCTTCCGCTTGTCCTCATGAAATAAACTGGCGTGGCCAACACCAATATATCTGAAGATTCCACTTTTTCTAATAGAGGCTGAGCATCGTCTTTAATGGAGCAATATTTCCTTTTGGTTTGATTTCTAATACAGTAGTTACAATGCTGGCAGTCTCTGATGTCTAATTTGGCAAGGGAGGCCATTTCAGTACTGACACCTGGTTTAGAAGATACCGATTCTAAAATTTTGGATAGAAAGGTTTCGACGTTCCCATCTTTGATTGGACTGCCTGAAATACCTAAAACCTTAATTTCCATTATTGATTAGAAATCCCTCTATAAAATTTTGACGAGAAAATTGTCCACCCGTCAATTCTTTGAGAGAGGTTTCTTCACCAAAGAGCTTAAGGGCGATTTCTTTTGAGGTTAACCCAGATTTTTTCATTGTGTGAACTCTCTCTTTGATTTCCTCAAAGTAAGCGATGGTCCGACTTAAAACATCCGAACCATTCTGGTAGATTGTACCAGCAGAGGTAATCAAGAGTTCCGGGTCCAAAGCCAGCATTCTTTTTAAGGCCTTTACAACCCACTCGTTGTCTTCATTTTTTTGGGCACAATTTGGATTTTCCGTAATAAATTCATCCCCTGTAAACAACCATCCCCTTTCCATTAAGAAAAATACCACATGATCCCTTGAATGACCTGATGTCCGAATCACTTGGAAGGAGTAATGACTTGTCTCTACAGTATCACCCAGAACCTTTACCTGACAGGGCTCGGGGCAGCCCCATAGCTTTTCTCGGTAAGAAAAGATATTTTGCTTCTGGGCAATGATTGGCAGGGATTCTTGGGATGCAAAAACGTTCACCTTCAATTTTTCCATGATCAGCTTATTGCCACCAATATGATCCACATGATGATGAGTATTGACCACGAGAGAAATATTTTGGGTGGCTAAGTAGTTCACCAGTTTCCAACGAGTATTGTGGCAACCAGAATCGATAAGAAGACCGTCTATTAAATAGGCAGCAACACTATAAAGAACCCGACCATTCACCTTACTGCCCATCATGATCCGGATAATTTCGTTATACTTATCAACCTTAAACACTTTTAATTTGGTCTTCTTCTTTTAGGCTCTGATTATTTTCCCCTGAATTGAGGTTTTCGCTTTTCAATAAAAGCATTCATACCTTCTACTTGATCCTCAGTTGAAAATAGGAATTCAAAACATCTTCCTTCGTATGCCAATGCTTGGGAAAGATTCATTTGAAGTCCATCTGTAAGGGCCATTTTAGTGAATTTGACGGCAAGCGGAGGCTTTTCGATGATCTTTAAAGCCATTTTCTTAACCTCGTCCATAAGATCTTTTACGGGGACAACCTTGTTTAAAAGACCAATTTGAAGGGCTTCGTCGGCCTTAATGGTACCGCCAGTAAAAAGTAACTCCTTGGCCTTGGTTAGTCCAATAATACGAGGGAGCCTCTGAGTTCCTCCAGCCCCTGGTATAACTCCGATATTAATCTCCGGTTGACCAAAAATGGCATTTTCGGCGGCGATGCGAAGATCACAGGCCAATGACATTTCGCATCCTCCACCCAGAGCAAGTCCGGCTATGGCAGCGATTACCGGTTTAGGAAGGATTTCCAAGAAATTAATGACTCGCTGAACTTTGGTCAAAAAATAATGAGCCTCCAACGGACTCTTAAATTTTTTTATCTCTCCGATATCCGCACCGGCAGAAAAAAACTTCTCATGGCCAGTGATAATTACCACCCTTAGTTTATCATCCCGCTCAATTATCTTTAGCACACTCTCCAGTTCGTCCAGTATTTCGTTGTTCAGGGCATTCATCACATTAGGACGGTTGAGGGTAATAATGGCAATACCTTCATCCTCGGCATAAATAATGGTATTATACGGGATAATAAATACCTCCCTTCAATTTGGTTATATATAAGAAATTTAAACCAAACCTAAAAGATTGGCTGGATTCTGGGATTGCAACTTTTGCAAGGTCTTTTCCTTGATGGGTAATTCCCTGAGTTCCCTCATAATACGGACCCTCGAGATCAGGGGAAAATCACTCCCCAGAAGGGCTTTATCGGCCAAAGGGCCATTCATCATTCTGATAACATATTCGGGTATATGTTTAGGAGCCCATCCAGCGATGTTGAAATATACATTGGAGTTCTTCTGAACGACGGCCATGGCCTCATAGAACCAAGGAAAGCCAAAGTGAGCAACGATAATTTTAAGATCCGGAAAATCTATAGCCACATCATCCAGAGCTTCTGGGCGGCAATACCTGAGCCGGGCACCGGTATGAAAATGGATTCCGGTGTGAAAGAGAGCAGGCAGGTGAAGCTCCTGCGCTTTTTCCAATACAGGATACATACGGGGATCATTAGGCGCCATTTCAAGCAGATGGTTGATAAATTTCAGTCCTGCTAGCCCCAGCTCTTCAGCACTCCTTACCACTTCATCTACGGCTAAGACCCCTTTATGGGGATCAACACCAGCAAACCCAATAAATCTTTTTGGATACCGTTTTACTGCCTGAGCGACCAGTTCGTTCGGGATCTTGTAATGGGATACCGTTTCAGCGTCAACAGCCACAATAACGGACATGTCAATCCCTGCCTCATCCATATCCGCCAAAATGTCTTCCAGCTCAAAGGCCCTAATCACCTTGAAAATCTTTTCATAACTGCGAAGCATGGCTGGGGGGAATGTCCTCAAGGCCTCACTGGTCCAGAGTTGAGAATGGGTATCGATGATCATAGCATCCTTTTTTTAACTTCTAAGTTCGGGTATGCTATTATGCTGATCGAGTTAGAACATACCTGATATAGTATCCATTAGTCAGTGGACACCACCAATGAAAAGGTAAGTAATTCAGTTGATTACGTCACTTAATAAGCAACCTTGCCCAATCCCTTCAATCCCAATATCTGTCTGCCTTCATCAGGAGTTGCTGGTTCAAGACCCAATTCTCGAGCTATGCGCACTATTTTTTCCACTTGTTCAGCATTACTTTTAGCCAGAACCCCCTTGCTGATATTAAGGTTATCTTCCAATCCGACTCTAACATTGCCATCCATGGCAAGAGCTATAGTGCACATTGGCATCTGACCACGACCAGCAGCGCATACTGACCATACAAAATCACCAATTATCTCATGGGCAGTATTATACATAAATAGTAAGTTATTTATTGACACAGGAATGCCACCTAAAATACCCATGACAAATTGAAGGTAAACAGGTTTTTTAAAATATCCCTTCTCAATCATATATGCTACATTATTAATCATCCCGACATCATATATCTCTATCTCTGGCTTAGTCTTTTCTTCAGTAAAAATCTGTCCTAATACTTTCAAATCCCTGAAAGTATGTTTTAGAACAAAATCCTCAGTCATGCTCATATATTCTGTCTCCCAGGGGAATTTGAATTCCTTAATCTTCAGCCTTTCCGGAATGTGGAATATACCAAAATTTAGTGAACCGAAATTGAGTGAAGCCAGCTCTGGTTTAAGTGTTGGCACTATCCTCGCCCTTTTCTCAACAGGATCACCTAAGGTACCACCAGTAGTTAAACAAAGAATGATATTGCACTTGCTTTTTACCTTTGTTGCCACCTCCCTGAATAGGTCTAAATCAGCGCTTCCTGCCCCGGTTTTCGGGTCGCGGACGTGAATATGAGCCACTGTCGCCCCAGCTTCGTATGCCCTAACTGCCTCATCTGCAATTTGATCAGGAGTTATTGGTAAATAAGGTGACATAGTAGGAGTGTGGATGCTTCCAGTAATGGCTGCAGTAATGATCCTTTTATCCATTTTATCCTCCCTTATAGATTGTTTTTTTATGGAATAACGTATTTTATAATTTTCATGGGTTTTTATTTTCTAATTTTTCTGGAAACCGATTATCAAAGAAAAAAGGGGCGTTGTCAGGAATCGAACCAAATGGAACCAGTTCGATTTCAGATCTGAGTTGTGTGACTGCCCTCAGGTCCTCAACCAATGTCTTTTTAAGACTCTGGTCTTCGACAAGATGACGTGATTCTATTCTCAAAATCAATCTATCTTGATATCGCGGACGATCAACAACGATTTGGAATCTTCCTAATCTTTCATGTTTTCTAATCACCTCTTCCACCTTGCTCGGAATTAAATATACTCCTTTCACCTTTGGGATGTCGCTCGTCCGGCCTATAATACGTCTCAAGCGGGGTGATGTTCGGCCACAAGGGCATGGCTCTAAATTGAGTCCTTCGGTCAAGTCTCCGGTTTTATACCGAATTATGGGCATGGCTTTCCGAGAAAGATCAGTGGTTACAATTTCTCCCGACCCTCCATCTAAAACATTCTGGCCGGTTATTGGATCAATGACTTCCAGAATTGAGTCAGTAAAAAAGTGCATGCCTCCACCTTCAAGGCACTCAGCAGCTACAAAACCAGTCTCAGCCCCACCATACATTTCCCGGATCTCAGCCCCGAACTGCTCGGCCAAGATCTCTTTATCCTTTTCCCCATAAACCTCCCCTCCAATGATGATCAGACGTATCTTTAGGTCGTTGCGGGGATCAATACCCATTTCCCTTGCAGTTTCTGCCAATTCCATGGCAAATGAGGGAAAGGCGAACATGACCGTTATTCCCAGATGCTTCATGATGTTTACATGGGTCTTTTTCATTCCTGTGCCACCAGGAATCACGGCACAACCCAAACGTCGAAATCCATCGTCCAGCATGGTACCAGCCAAATCCCATTGGTATGCGTACGTAATATCAACAATGTCGCCCCGACGGGCTCCGCAGATATAGAGTCCATTGGCGGTGGCATTGATATATTCATCCATGTCACTTCTGCTGAAAGGCATCATCAAAGGGCCGGGAGAACAATAAATCCGTCTGATATTCTTAAGCCCTACGGCCAGAAGATCCCCAAAAGGGGGATTCGCACCCTGATTTTCAATCAATTGTAAATGGGTTAGGAGGGGAACCCGATTTTTGAACTCTTCGATATCTAATATTTCTTCTGGTCGGAACCCTGCTTTGTCAAAGACTCTATGGTAAAAAAGAGAATTTTGGTATGCATACCTGAGTTGCTTCTGTAACCTCAAGGTGCGTATTTCCATGAGCCTCTCAGGAGAAATGCATTCCACCTCTTCATCCCAATAGATAGGTACAATTTTCATAACAATTTTTTTAAAATATTATTTAATATCCAACTACGACATCATCAATTTTTGCCATCCGTGGATCAAACCATGGAGCTTCCCGTCTTCATCCTTCTTGTTTCAAACCGAATCTTAGCGAGTTGATGGGGCTGTTCCACATTACGATTAAGGCAATTCAAAATCTTCGAAGTAAGGACCCTTTAAAAGAAAGTACGAGGTATTTCCTTTGTTATTAAAGCATGAGTAGCTCTCTGGCAATGAGGAGCCGTCTGATTTCTGAAGTGCCGGCACCAATCTCCAATAGTTTGGCTTCCCTCAAATATCGGTTTACTGGAAATTCGAGCATATAGCCATAGCCCCCATGAATCTGGACCGCCTCCAAGCAAACTCTTGTGGCCATCTCAGCAGTAAATAAAACAGCCGCAGCGGATTCCTTCCGTAGTTTCTCCTCCTTTGCACTTCTTATTGCTGTGTCGTATACAAGCAGGCGGGCCGCCTCAATACCAGTGTACATATCCGCCAGCTTTGCTTGGATTAATTGAAAATTACAAATGGGTTGTCCGAACTGTTTACGTTTCTTGGAATACTTTAGAGATTCAGCAAACGCTGCTTCTGCAATACCAAGACTAATACCTGCCACCACGACTCTCTCGATATCAAGACCAGCCATCATCACGGCCACTCCATTGTTTTCCTCTCCAAGGACATTTTCCGCTGGTACAATACAGTCGTCCAAAAATACTTCGCTCGTTGGAGATGAGTTGCATCCCATTTTTTTTAATTTGTTCGAGGTAGAAAATCCTTCGAAGTTTCTCTCCACAATAAATGCAGTAATTGCTTCTGTCCCACTTGTATTTGCCGTTTTGGTATAGATGAGCAGCGTATCCGCAATTGGACCATTAGTGATGAACATTTTGGAACCGTTCAGTCGATAAATGTCACCATCTCGAACGGCTGTCGTCTGAATACCCATTGCATCCGAACCCGCCTCTGGTTCGGTAAGACCAAGTGCTCCTATCTTTTCCCCGGTGCATAGATGTGGCAAGTATTTCCTTCGTTGAAATTCATTTCCGTTCTTACATAAATTATGGGCGCAGAGATTGGAATGGGCCGCATAACTAATAGCCACACCGGCGCTTCCTTTAGCCAACTCTTCTGAAATTAGAACTTGGCTCAATGGGTCACCTCCAGCCCCCCCATATTCTTCAGGAATTGTAATTCCAAGTATCCCCAAATTACCAAATTTTAGAAAAAGATCTTCTGGTAGGTAGTCCTCCTGATCCATTTGCTCGGCAATTGGCATAATTTCATTTTTGGTAAATCTTCTAACCGAGCCTTGAATTAAGATGTGTTCTTCAGACAACTTCATTTGCCCCTCCTGTTAATAATTACCAGCCAATAAATTAGTGACACTCAAGCAGAAAAACAGTCTTCTTTATCACAGCCATCGTTTCCTCCGCTTGTAGTGTTTTACATTTTTGTAACCCTCTCGTTTGCCGAATTCACCTAAACCGAGATAAAATTCTTTAATATCCGGGTTACTCCTTCTCGTACAAATGATTCATCGCATGTGGCAAGGCTTGGTGTTTCACCCGAATCGAATTACTTTGATCCTATTAACCAAGACTGCCATTTCTTTAACGCTTCGGAGGTTTGGTCTCCTCACCCAAGATTTTCTCTTTGTAGGCGATGCAAAGAGGACAAGCAGGGGGGCGGGGGCATTCCTTAAATTTTTCCTTTGCCACTTCTCCCTTATTCTGGGTATATTTAGAGAAATAGCCACATTGGGTAGTGAAGTCTTTATATACTAAAATAGTTGTCCATTCATCTGTTACCTTACAAAATAATGTAGTAGCTGTAATCTGCCATCCCATAAATGTCCTCTATTTCCTTTTTCCTCTGAACACTTAGGCTACTAAATTTCACAACATATTTGCCTAAATGATTTTTTCCTTAATTATCAGTTTATTATCCCTAACCATGGAGTTTTAAAATATTCGGCATTTTTTACTAATTTTCACTTTTACCTCAATATGAGAAAGGCCAAATACGATAGGAGGCTTTAAAAATTTCCCAACGATGATTTACTCCTCTAGGCTCAAAAATAACAAAAAGGAGAATAATTAAGCCAAAAACAAACGCTGGAAGTCCAGCAACAATCTGGTTAGATAACAAAGGAAAAGCTTTTTCTATCATTGGGGGTAAGGTAATGCTAATGAAATAGTCAAGGATGCGAACCACAATAACGCCGACAACAGCCCCGGAAATACTTCCCATGCCACCAAGGATTATCATCCCTAAAAACCATATAGAGGTTACCAACTCAAAATGGGTAGGGCCAACATTTCGCATCCAGTGGGCCCAGAGGCATCCTGAAATTCCAGCGAAGAAAGTACAAACAAAGAAGGCTAATACTTTATAAAAAAATATATTTATGCCTAATACCTCCGCAGCCAAATCATTATCCCTAATAGCTACCCAGGCTCTACCGATCTGGGTCCGCACTAAGTTTTTGGCAAAAATGACCAATATACAAGTGATAGGTATGATGACGTAAAACATCTCGATCTGACTGATCAATTTATGACCAAAAATTGTCATGGGATTCACTCTTATAGCGTAAATACCTCCAGTAAAATCTGGGCGAATTTCAATGATACACCAGGGTATAATAAACTGGGCTGCTAAAGTGGACATCGCTAAGTAAAAACCTTTAACCCTAACCGCTGGCAACCCAAAGAGCAGACCGACTACCCCGGCAATTAAACCTGAAAGAATTAGGGACCCAAAAAAGGGGAAACCAGCCCGAGTCATCCATGCACCGGTATAAGCGCCAACCATCATAAAGGCTGCCTGTCCTAATGAAATCTGACCACAATACCCTGTAAGAAGCATAAGGCCCACAGCGGAAATAACATAGATGCCTACAAGGTTTATTATATGGATAAAGGAAGTAGCGTACAGGGGGAAAGTAAATAGGGCTATCATACCTAAGGCAAAAATAACCCAATGAGCTTTCGTCCGGATGATACTCATATCCTGAGCATAATTAATATTGTATATTCCTGCCGGGTATCTCATCTCATATCCTTTCTATCCTTTTAAGCCCCCATATCCCCTCAGGCCTCACCAATATTACTACCATCAATACAATATAAGGCATTAACATTCCTGCTTGAGAACTTATTAAGCCAGAGGCTAAGCTACTAACTAGCCCAACTATTATCCCGCCTAAAATGGCCCCAGGTACAGAATCAAGCCCTCCCATAAGGACAGCGGCAAAACAAAAAATAACTACCGATGGAGTCTGAACTATGCTGAATCCTATTCTATCCATAAGAGCGAGTCCAGCTATAGCACAAATCACACCAGCAATACCCCATGTTACAGAAAATACTGCGCTTACCCTTATGCCCACAGATTGGGCAATATAATGTCCATCGGCTGTCGCCCTCATGCTTAATCCTTTTGGAGAGTACCGAAAGAACAAAATCAGCGCAATTAGGCAAATTGAACATAAAATAAAGCCACCAAATAGAGCTGGTGAAATAACTACAGGACCAATGTTTTTCACTATAGGTGGAAATATATGGAAACCAAGGTGAAATTCGTGAGCTGAAAAAATCATTATAATTAATCCCCTAAGTAACTCAGTCAAAGCTAAGGTTGCCATCAGACTACCAATAAGAGGCTGCCCAATTAAAGGACGTAGCACTAACCACTCGAGCAATAAGCCAAAAATGTAAGAGCAGGCAATACCAGCAGCAATACCAAGCCACAAGGGCAAGCCGAGCCCGATCATCGTCCAGATAAGGAACGTATTGAAGACGATCATAGATCCTGTAGCAAAGTTGAAAACATGGGTGGCTTTATAGACAAGAACAATTGCCAAAGAAACCAGGCTATAAAGTGAACCAACTAAAATACCGCTAACAGCAAATTGAAATATAGAAGCTGTCATTTCTTATTGCCACCTTTTTCGTCTTTTGTAATGTTTAACATCCCGAAAGCTCTTCCTCTTTCCTATGTCAGCCAATCCAAGATAAAATTCTCTGACATCGGGATTATCTAATAGCTTTGTTGAAGGACCATCCATCACCGTTCTGCCGTTTTCCATGACATAAGCATACTCAGCTATTTTCAGAGCCAACAAGGCATTTTGCTCCACGAGGAGTATGGATGTGTGTTGTTCATGATTATACTTACCTAAAATTTCAAAAATCTCCTTCGTCAATAAAGGTGATAGTCCCAAGGACGGCTCATCAAGCAACATTAGCTTGGGGCTTGTCATTAAAGCTCGGCCTATCACACACATCTGTTGTTCTCCCCCAGAGAGATAGCCACTGATGTTGTGGCGAATCTCTCTAAGCCTCGGGAAATAGCGATAAACCATCTCAAGATTTCTTTTGACATTACGGCTATCAGAATTGTAGCCAGCGACCTTCAAATTCTCCTCAGCCGTCAAATTCTCAAAGACCTGACGCCCTTCCAATATTTGAACAATCCCAAACTTAGTTAAGTCCTGGGGGTTCATCTTATCTATTCTCGTGCCGTCAAACTCAATACTGCCATGGGTCAGCTTACCTTGTTCTACATAGAGGAGGCCTGATATCGCCTTTAAGGTAGTTGTCTTTCCGGCACCATTAGCTCCCATGATGGCAACGATGCCTCCCTTAGGCACATTTAACGATACCCCCTTTAATACCAGAATCACTTCGCTATAAGTAACCTCAATATTATTTAATACCAGCATTTATTCCTCTATATAATTTATTTTTATCACCGTTTTAACAACGGCCTGTCGCCCGTCTCGATAGACCACTGCAGCCTCAATATCGACTTCTTTTTTTTCACTATACATTCCTTCTATTATCGCTTTATATCTGTCTTCCATAAATGTTCTTCTTAGCTTTCTTGTCCGAGTTAGCTCTGCTTCATCGGGATCAAATTCTTTGTGAAGATTAGCAAATTTTTTTACCCTCTGTGCCTCAGGTAGATTTCGATTTACTTTCCTAATATCTTCGCGGATCAACTTAATAATCTCATCCTTCTGCGATAAATCGATGAAGGTGGTATAAGCTATCGAAAGGGATTCTGCCCATCTGCTGCAAATTTCGTAGTCGAGGGCTATAATCACACTTACATATCCCCTATCCTTGCCCCCTACGACCATGCAATCCTTTACATAAGGGCTAAACTTTAGCTTTCCTTCAATATATTGTGGAGGAAATTTAATCCCGCTGCTGAGTTCGAGCAAATCCTTCACTCTATCCCAATAAATCACTTTCCCTTCTTCTGTGAGGAGCCCAGCGTCCCCGGTATGATACCATCCTTCACGGAACGCCTCAGCCGTCTTCTCCGGATCTTTATAGTAACCCAGACAAAGCCCATCACCCCGTCCCAATATCTCATTGTCGTCCGTTATTCTTACCTCACGCCCTGGGGCGACAAAACCTATGGATTCACCCTCTATATCCCTTTCCTTTCCACTTATATGCGCTGTAAGTGGCAGAATTTCGCTGCTGCCAAAAATCTGACGAATCGGCACATTTAAGGCACGGAAGAAACGGAAACATTCCGGTGACAATGGTCCCCCCCCTGTAATGCCAAAACGCAGCCCGGATAATCCCATTCTGTCTCGAACGCAGCGGAAAACAACGAGGTCAGCTACCTTATTTATTACTCTCTCCAAAAAGTTTAACTGCTTGCCGGCCAATTCAGCATCTGCCCTTTTATAGCCTATAGTTTGAGCCCGATTGTAGAAAAACCTTTTAAATGGATGGGCATCTATCATCTTCGCTTGTATCGTCGACGCTATTGACTCCCATAACCTTGGGTTAAAAATTAAAAACTTTGGGGCAATCTCCCTCAGGTTTTCCGTTACGGTTTCTGGTTCTTCGGGAAAGTTAATCCTTGGTCCTGCAATCAAACCACCAGCGATTCCAAAAAATTGCTCCCCAACCCATGCCGGGGGTAGGTAAGAAAGATAATCATCGGCGTCAGACCAAGGCATAGCGACTAATTCCCAAAAAGCATTTGCAAGCATTGTCCAGTGACTTGCTAAGGCCCCTTTGGGGAGTCCTGTTGTTCCTGAGGTATAACTAATAATGGCCAAATCTTCTGGCTTGGTTTGATCAATCAGTTCATCAAATTTACCTGGATGTTCCTCTTCGTATTTCCTTCCTAATTCCTCAAGTTCTCCCCAACTGATTAATAAAGGCTGTTCATATTTCCACATCCCTTTATATTCCCAGTAAATTATCTTCCTGATTTGAGGTGATTTCCCAATAAAACTCAGAATTTTATCCACTTGCTCCTGGTCCTTAGCAAAGACAACAACGCTTTCTGAATGGTTAATAATATATTGTAGCTCATCAGGTATAGAGTCAACATAAAGCCCGACAGCAACGCCACCAACAGACTGAACTGCCCATTCCGCCCAAAACCATTCGGGGTCATTGTCCCCGACAATGGACACCTTTTCCCCATGATGAAGACCAAGGGCAACTAAACCTAAACAAACCTTCTTAACATGCGCATAACTCTCTTCCCAATGGTATTCCTGCCAGATACCTAAACTCTTCTTTCTCATGGCAACTTTTTTGTTGCCGTATTTCCTACTCTGGTAACGGAGGATTTTAGGCACGGTATTTGTTGCTGAATCCTCAATATCTATGGGAGGAACGTAAGGACCAATTTTTGCCTTCTCTAAGATGTCTTGCATAGGTTACTCTTTTTTGCCAATATAAGCTTCCACCACCTTGGGGTTATTCATAACCTCCATCGGGGTACCATGGGCAATCTGCTGTCCAAGATCAAGTACTATTGCCCTATCACATATATCTGTAATGACACCCATATCATGCTCCACAATGATGATAGGTATTTTCCACGCTTCGATAATGTCAATGATAAAGCGGGCCATATCCTCTCTTTCTTCAAAACTCATACCCGCCATAGGCTCATCGAGAAGTAGTATTTTGGGTTCCAAGGCTAAAGCTCGGCCTAAATCAACCCTCTTTCTCATGCCATAGGGAAGAGTCCCTAATACCCTATATCTTAAGTGTTCAATTTCAAGAAAATCGATTATTTCCTCCACATAGCGGCGATGCCTGATCTCCTCATCACGAGCCCATTTAAAATACAAAGCTCCTGTGAGTAAGTTTTTCTTCATTTTTATATGCCGGGCTGCCATAAGATTATCTAAGACATTAAGCCCAGTATAAAGCGTCAGGGTTTGGAATGTCCTGCCAATTCCTAATGGGGCAATCTTGTGGGAAGCTAAATGGGTGATATCTCTGCCTTGCCAAAATACCCTGCCTTTTTGCGGCCTATAAAATCCACTTATGCAATTTAAAATACATGTCTTGCCTGCCCCATTAGGACCTATAATTCCTAATAACTCAATTTTATTTATAGAAAACGTTACCCCTGCCAGGGCTTGTATCCTACCAAAATTGAGCCACAAGTCTTCTACTTTTAATTCATTTTCTTCTGTCATTGGTTAAAGGCCCTTATGGAATCGCATACATTGGCGCCCGTTTTCTTAAAGGATGGTTCTTGAAAATGTCAGGCGATGTAATCCAATCTGACACTGAGACAAATCCTTCGGTTTCTCTAATTTCTTCATTTGTTTTCGCTACCCACTTCATCATCTGAAATTTGCTAGGGCTATACACGTCACGAGTATATTCTCTATAAGTATAGCCATTCATCAGTGGGCCACTATATCTAAGAATTTCAGCTAAAATAGATTTGGGGTTGACTGCATCCCAGCCCTTGTCTTTAACTATCTTCTCTATTACTAACTTGGCATGGAAAAGATCAGCCCACGCAAGAGTATAGAATGCTACCGAATCCTTTAAAGGTGTTCCCTTTCCCTTAGCAACATCCAGCATAAATTTTGACTCCGGCCCACCTAATGGTTTGCGCTCCCTGAAAAAATATGCACCTACACTAATGCCAGGGTCAATCAGGAACTGGCCGCTTTCAGAATACCCAGAACAATAGTTTACCTTCCAGCCTAACTCCTTGATGTTTCTCAATATCGCTATGATCGGCAGCCCTGTATAATTACTGACGACCCAGTTAGCACCTGCATTTCTGAGCTTTACGAGCTGTGTTGTCATATCAATATCCCTGGGACCGAACAACTCCACGCCTACAACGTCAATTCCCTTGCTTTTAGCATATTCGGTAGTTTCTGGATATGTAATCTGTTTTCCGTATGTAGTATTTGCCGTAAGGATGCCTAATTTCACCGGCTCCTTTGATTGTTTTACCAACCAATCACAAAATCCGCCGAACATATCCCCATACATCGGATACTGTGCAAAGACTGTGCCCCGGGGGTAAATAGATTCGATAGAAGCCGAACCCAAGACTGGTAGTTGTTCCTCAACAAAACGGTCATGTAAGGCTTCGCCTATCGCTGAGTAATAATAGCTTGCGAATAGAGGCTTAGGCTTTTTTGTCATCGCATCGGCGAACTGGCCAATAGTAATATCGACTTTGCCTCCATTGTCATAGATAAGGGGATTAACCTTGACACCAGCAATACCCCCGCGCGCATTTACATATTCTACAGCATGGAGGGCCCCTATACGGATAGGACCCACAGAGGCTGCATAGGGTCCGCTATAATCCCCCATAACAGCCCAGTTGATAACATTAGGAGGAGCAGCAACAACAGGAGTTACCATTATTAAGGAGGTTATCATTGAAACGCTTATAAGACCCAAAAACCTTTTCATTTTCTTTTCCATTTTTTACCTTCCTTTCTTAATTTTCGAAAAAGGTTTACTTTTTAGCTGGACGAAAATAGAGGATATCCATGATATTTCCCTCTCGCTTATCTCTGAAAACAATTTCCATAGACATCCCTATCTTCATGTCCTCCGGCCTGGCCTCACCGATGAAATGGATCAGACCTCCATCACTCCCGTTGAGCTTGACAATGCCCAGCATCCAGGGTTCTTTTAGGCGTTTGCCATCTGTGGAAAAGTAGGACTCACCAAAAGTAGTCAGGGTTCCTTTCGGTTCTACCTCCACCCATTCCATATTTTCAACAAAACATTCCTCACAAAAAATCCTGGGAGGAACCAAAACACGACTACACTGCCGACATCGCGTCCCCATAATCTTTTTATTCTCTTTAAGCTCATTGAAAAATCGCTCCCCGGCTTTGCCCACTGCCCAACGATATTTGACGTGAATCTCACCATTTATTGTCATTCCAGGTTCTTTTTCTTTCTTTGTCATTGATTTCCTCCTATTAGGAATTCTCCTTAGCAAATTATAAATTTCCTGATGAATATTAATCGCGACCAATTACCATCACGGCATTGTATTGAAACATCCCACCCCATGCATTGGCAACTGCGATATTGACAGTTTTGGGCACCTGGCATGCTCCGGCTTGCCCTTTAATTTGAAGATAGCACCAGCAGAGTCTCGACATACCTGCCCCGATTGGATTACCCTCGCCCTGAAGTCCCCCTGAAGCGTTGACAGGTAGTGCTCCTTCTTTAAGGGAGATTCCTTCGTCGATCATACGCCCGGCTCCCCCCTCTGGACAAAGCCCCAAGGCCTCACAATGCTGCATTTCCTTGTAGGTGAAAGGATCGTAAACTTCAGCATAATCTATTTCCGTCATTGGATTTTGGATACCGGCCATATCATAGGCCTGTTTGGCCGCTAGATAGGCATAATCGAGTCGTCCCAGATCATAATTACGCCGCCCCATAAACCAGACCGAATCGGCTCCACGACCAACCCCTCTAATCCAAACTGGATCATCGGTCAATTCCTTGGCCACATCTTCAGATGCCAAAACCACAGCACGGGCCCCGTCAGTTACCGGAGCGGTGTCCAACCGCTTGACCGGCCATGCCAAATAGGGTGAGGACAAGACATCATCCACTGTCAGCTTCATTGGCAACTGAGCGTAAGGATTCGAAAGGGCGTTTCCACGATTCTTAACCGATACCTTGGCCATCTGCCGCTCTGTCAGCCCATAACGGTGAAGATAACCCCGGGCCTCCAGACCACACTGAATGGGGACATTTAAGCCGATAGGCCTCACAAAGGCTTCATCATACACCGTGCTAAAAACAGCCTGGGCCGCAACGTTCTCACTCATCTTCTCAAAGCATATCACCATTACCAGGTTATACAAACCAGAAGCCACATGGGTGTACCCCAGAATAGGGGTGGAAATGGCTGTCGACCCACTCGTACTATTTCGCATGGTTGGCCTCAACAAGCCCCCCGAAGCATCGATCGCAATCTTATCCGAATTATGAATTCCACAGAAAGCATCCACGGCTGACCCATAAACCACTGCTTCGATATCCTCTTTCGAAAGATGACAGTTCTCTAATGCATTCCGTGTGACATCGAAGATCATCTCTTCCACTGTCTCTTCTTTACGAAACTCAAATTTCTGCATTCCAACACCGATGATAGCGACTTTTTTAGCCATGTCTTTCTCCGTTTATAATGAAAATTCTCTTATAGGTTTGTTGAAATTTCTCCAGAGTTACCATTTACTTAAGACCGCTACTCCAGCTGTGGCCGTGGGAATTCCGCTCCATGAGTGAGCCAGTCCAACTTCAACCCCTGGAACCTGATAACCATTGGCCTGACCACGAATCTGTAAAGCTACCTGGGCTGCTCGGGTTAACCCTGAGGTGCCGATGGCATTTCCCCTTCCAAGGAGGCCTCCCGATACATTGACTGGAAGTGGCCCTTCTTTTTCAAAAACTCCATCGGCAATACATGAACCAATTTCACCCAGATTGCAAAAACCAAGGGCCTCGCAATGCATCAACTCTCGGTGGGCATACCAGTCGCTGACCTCTGCCAGATTAATTTCTTTATCTGGCCGTTGAATGCCAGCCATTTTATAGGCCTGATGAGTCGCCCATTTCGTCTCTCTGGCAAGACCCTGTTGACGGAAGGCCAAGTGACTCTGATCGGAGCACCAACCAATACCCCTAATAAAAACAGGAGATTGTGCCATAGCCCTGACCTTCTTCTCCGAGGCTAAAATAAGGGTACAGGCGGCATCTGCTTCTTTGGCCCTGGTCAATTGGCGAATAGGCCAAGAAAACAATTCCGACTCAAGGACAGCTTTTAAATTGATGGCCGATTTTTCCCTGCCGGAATTTGCATTGTTGAAGTTTTTAACTGCGACTCTGGCCAATTGTTCCTCCTTGAGCCCCGATCGTTCCATGAAAGCCCTCGCCTCCATAGCGGCCAGAACAGGCTCTAGACCTAAAAGATTGGGAATGGAGTTACACACAGGGCGAGAAAATACAGGCTCCATAGAGGCCGCTATTAATTTTTGATAGCCTAATCCCTCGGAATCTCTTTCGGAAGCCTTTTGGACTGAAGCGACAACTACAAATTTGGATGGATCAGCCATCACCTCCATATAACCAGCAAAGAGGCTGTAAATACCGTCCTCACCTAGTCGCAGATCGCAGGGCTTCATGACGCCACCAATAGAATCCAGGGTGAACTGATTGGATAAACTCCTACCCTCCAGGAAATCATAAGAGGAGGTAATGGCCCCACCAATATCCTTCCTCTCAAGCCCGGCGTCATCAAGGGCCTTTCGGGTGGAATAAAAAAGAAGTTCCTTATGAGATAATTCAAAGATTGACTGGGCTGATTCAACTAAACCAATCCCAACTATACAAACCCGATTTTCCATATATTTTCCTTTCTATTTTTTGAAGTCTTCTTACTCTCCAGGAGTCTTGCGGGACATAAAAACATCCCACTGCCCTTCCATGACCACTTCCTCCCGCTGGTTAATCACGCTCATCCAGAAAGATACCAATCCTCTATCCAGTTTCTTGCTCTCTACTTTATCTTTAACCTGAATTTTTACATAGATCGTATCATTGATAAAAATAGGATGCCTAAAGGACCATTCCTTGATTCCTTTAAAGGCTACGGTGGTACCCTCTATTATACCGGAACGATTTAAACAGCCTGAGGCAATAGCCAGACCACAAATCCCATGGGCAACCCTTTGGCCGAAACCACTTTTAGCAGCAAATTCGATATCGGTATGAAGCTGATTAAAATCGCCTGAGACCCCACAAAAATTGACTATATCAGCCTCAGTGACACTCCGGCTCACGGTATAAAACTTATCACCCACTTTGAGATCATCGAAATATTTTCCTGGAATCCACACTCTCATGGCCACTTCCCTCATCCTGTGTCGAGGATTTTATCAATCGATAGGTTGAAAATAATCTATATCCAAGATATTCCCTTCTCTGTTTTCCTTCCAAATGGCCTTCACTCTACCACCAATACGAACTTTCTTGGCTGTCTCCTCAATATCATCAGTCGGAACTCCCCCAACGAAATGGGGAAGTCCAACACTTGCCCCATCTAAATCAATAATGCCAATGATGTACGGGGGTTCCTTTGGTTGCCCTTCATATGAAAAGTTGATCAAAACCCAGGTTCTGAGTGTTCCTCCCTGCCCAACCTCGACCCATTCGTCTATCTTCTCAAAACAATGAGAACAAAAGCTGCGGGCCGGTATCAACACGCGATTACATTTTGGGCATCGAGTACCCATAATTTTCTTATTTTTGAATTCCTCGAAAAAACGGGTGGTAGTGACACCCATGGCCCACCGATAGGGCAGACTAATGTATCCTTTTAGGATTCTTGACTCTCCGCTCATGAATGTCCCCTTTGGTTATAATGAATTTGAGATAATCATGATTCCATTAAATTGATTAAGACCACCCATGGCATGGGCCAATCCTGTAATGGCCCCGGGAATTTGATGGTTTCCAGCCTTGTTAGTTACCTGGAGAACAACTTCAGCAACCCTCTGTAAGCCCGTAGCGCCAATAGGATTTGTGGAAAGGACTCCGCCAGAAGGATCGCAAGGAAGCTCTCCTCCTTTCATGACCACTCCCTTTTCCACAAGTTCGCAGGCATGGCCAAAATCGCATAAACCAAAACATTCATAGAAAAGCATCTCTTGAAAGGTAAAGGGATTATAAACTTCAGCTACATCCAACTCCTTTCTTGGATTACTGATGCCTGCCTGTTTGTAAGCTGTTTTTGCTGCGCGGATGGCTGACTGCCAGACTACTTTGTCCCCCTCACCAAAAAAGGCCTCTTCACCACAGTAACCTACACCTCGAATCCATGCCGGTTTTGCCCCCAATTTTTTGACCATTCTTTCCGAAGCCATAATCAGGGCACAAGCCCCATCTGAAGCTGGACAGACATCAAGTATTCGGACTGGGTAAGCGATAACTCGGGATTTAAGAACATCTTCAACAGTAATTTTAACTTTGATATGAGCGTATGGATTGTCGAGAGCATCGGTATGGTTTCGGACAGATAACTGGGCAGCTGCTATACGGATCCTTTTCTCTTTAAGTCCATAGCGATGAACCCATTCGTTGGATTGGAGAGAAAAAATTCCCGGCGCACCAGCAAGAAATGGTCTCTGAAAAAATGGGTCGGCCACCGTAGCCATGACTCCTTGTGGGTTTCCCTCATACATCTTTTCGGCCCCAACAACTAAAACAAGATCAAACAGCCCGGAGGCTACGTGGTAAAAGCCCGCATGAGCCAAAGAAATCCCTGTTGAACCACATGTGGCGGTTCTAATAAGGGGTTTCCCCTTAGCACCCATGGCATCAACCCAATAAAGGTGAGGGTTATGGACCCCTTCCATTGCAGGAGGCATGGATCCTGATACCACAGCATCAATATCTTCTGGACACAAGCCAGAGTCCAGAAAGGCCATGCTCACAGCTTCAAAAATTAATTCTGGGTATGAAACATCGGATCTGTTTCCACACTTTGTTTGGCCTGTTCCAATAACGGCTACTGCTTGACTCATACCAAACCCATCTAATTTCCAAGAATTATAACTGAATGTAATTGACCGCCCAAACCGTGAACACTGTGGGCTAAGGCCTTGTTCACATTGGCCACCTGATGATTTCCTGCTTTTCCTTTGAGCTGTAAGGTGGCCTCTGCTATCCGGATCAGGCCACGGGCCACATAAGGATTAGCTCCCATTAGACCGCCCGAAGGGTTAACCGGAAATTTACCGTCTATGGCAGTAACCCCATCAACGATGAGTCGGCCACCTTCTCCAGGAAGGCAAAAACCAAGCTGCTCTAACCATAGAATTTCATTGAAGGAAGTGGTATCGCAGATTTCAGCTACATCTATTTCCCGTAATGGATCTTCCACTCCAGCCATCCGGTAGGCCATTTCAGCCGCCTTCGGTAAGGTCCCGTTTAAAAGATTTTGGTCACCAAGAAAGGTGCTATTTACACTCCAACCCACACCTTCCACAAATACCGGGGTATCGGTAAGACTCCGAGCAATTTCCTCTGTGGCCAATAAGATGGCACAAGCTCCGTCCGAGGTAGAGGCAACATCCATTTCTCGCAAGGGATAAACCATCATGGGTGAAGACAAGATATCATTCGTTGAGAATTTTCCACTTCGGTGTGCGTAAGGATTTTTTTGAGCATTTCCAAGATTTTTTATCACCACACTCGCCAGTTGTTCCTCAGTAAGACCATAACGGTCCATGTATTCCTTGGCCTGAAGTCCAGCTGCCACCACTTCATTTAAACCAATTGGGCGTTGAAAAAAAGGGTCGGCTATTAAATTGGTCAGAGTATGGGCAGATGGGACTTCTGAACATTTGGTTATACTTACGACCAAGACCGTTTTGTACTCACCCGAAAGAATACGCATAAAACCATAAATAAAAGCAAGGGCTGAATCCTCAGGTGTTTTAGAGCCGCTTTTTTGGTTTGCCCCTGCAGCATCATAATAATAGCTATTAGAACAACTAATTCCCTGCCAATAGTCAGACGAGGATGACACCATGGTGTCGATCTTAGATCTGTCGATCCCCACACGGTCCATTAATTGTTTTACAAGTTTGAAGACTATCTCCCGGATATCGTCTTCAAGCTTTTCTCTATGCTTGGTTTGAACCGCCTCAACAATCGCAACTTTTTGTGACATTGTTCTCTTTTTTTATTTTATAAAAAATAATTTAATTAGCGTTTCTGCGAGATAATAAAGTTATGCACTTTTTGGTTCATTTATTTTCTGATATTAATCAGCAAATGACATGCCAATGGGGGAGGGGAAATGAGATTTTTTAGAAGATGAACTGCTAATTCTTTTATGATTGCTATTAAAAGACTTATTTATCATATAAATATTAGTTAAAAGTTTTTTGGTCAAGGGCCTGATTCTTTATTATAGAAGGGGTGTAAAGGAGGTTTTTAGCTCAGTTTTAAACAACTTTGGACATGTCTTAAATTATACATGTTCAATAAATTGAATATAATATGAACATGTGGCGGGATATGATTTTGATCTGAAAAAAATAAGGATCAATAATTATTTGTCTTAGCAGATATCTCATATTTTTTCAGTTTATTATAAAGAGTTGAACGACACATATTCAGATAAATCGCTGTTTGCCGTTTGTTGCCTCCATATATATGAAGAGCTTCTTCAATCGTCTTTTTTTCTGGTTTTTTTATATTTTGGTTTTCTATCGTTGATATAGATCTTTCAGAGTCAATAGATCTAAAACTATTGACTCTGGCCATTCCTTTCCGGATTTTCGAAGGCAGGGAAGGAATTTCAATAAGATTACTTATGTTAAGGTTCATTGCCCCTTCCAGGACGTTTATTAACTCCCTTACATTTCCCGGCCAATCATAGTGCATAAACAGGTTCAAAACTTCCGGAGTTATTCCTTTTGCCGAGCTATTTGTTCTTTTTTGAATTTGCGGAATGAAATGTTCAATCAACAGTGGAATATCCTCCAATCTTTCCCTTAAGGGCGGGATAGGAATGTTAACAACATCCAAACGGTAATACAGATCTTCCCTGAATTGACCTACTTTAACCATTTTCCATAGATCTTTATTGGTGGCGGCTATGATCCTGGCATCAACCTCATAAGTTACCGTACCACCAACACGTTCAAACTCGTTTTCTTGGGCCACCCTTAGAAGCTTGGCCTGCATTCCAATAGACATATCCCCAACCTCATCGAGGAATATACTTCCATTGTGTGCAAGCTCAAACTTTCCTGGTTTGCCTTCCTTGCGAGCACCAGTAAAGGAACCATACTCATAGCCAAAAAGCTCTGATTCAAGCAGATTTTCCGGTATGCCAGCACAGTTAACCCGTATAAAAGGTCCTTTTTTACGGAGACTTGTCATGTGAATGGCTTGAGCAAAAAGCTCCTTGCCTGTTCCGGATTCACCGGTAATAAGAATGGTGGAATCACCTTCAGCGGTTCGGAGGGCTTTCGTTTTAGTATTAAGAATGGCACTGGAGTTGCCGACAATATCTTCAAAACAAAACCGACAACCTTTTACCCTTTTGAGGGTTGGATTTTTAATTTGGCGATTATCTGAATTTTGCAGACGGAAGATAAAATCCTTTGCATCCTCCAAATTATTGAAAATGCTCTTACACACTGCCCCAGCCAACTTCTCGTTTTTGAACAGTGGTACCACCATTACAGGTACTGGTTTTTTGTTTGGATGCGAAATCTTGGCTACCTCAGGAATGCCGGTGGAAGCTACCTTCTTTAACAGGCACCTTTGAGAAATTGTTGATATATCATGTCCCAGAACTTCATCTCTTTCGACTGCTAAATTCTGGGCTGACTTTCGACTCATATAGGTTATACGGCCGTCTTTATCCACTGCCCCCAACTCTTCAAAGGTCTCTTCCAGTAGTGTCTCGAGAAATTCGTACTTATCCCTTAATTCCGCTAGCTTGTTGGTCAATGTAATATTCTCTGAGTAATCCTGTATAATTACCATGAAGAATAATATCTGACCGTTGATTTTGATAGGGAGAGAATTGAGTCTTAATTGATAGCCATTGACTGAATGCTTTATGTCATAACGTGGAATTCCCGTGGAGAAGGTATGGAAAACTTGAGGATCGGAAATAACTACATTTATGGGCCTACCTAAGATGGAGGAGGACTGGACTCCCAAGAAATAACCTGCCATGGAATTAATGAAACAGACCTTGGTTTCCCTGTTAATACAAATAATGCCCATGGAGAGGTCGCCAAACGCCTCGAAAAGAGAATCAAAATTTTCATAAGAAACAGCTTTTTCAGTCGACATATTATATAGCTTTTTTGATTTAATCCCTTACCATATATGCCAATTTTAGTCAATTTTTTTTTGCTAAGAATCGCACCCGGAAACCTCTTCTTACTTGCCTATGAGATATGCAACAGGTAGATCAGAATTTTTGATTTATCGGCTGGTTTTTTGCTTATGGAATTCATTCCCAACTGCGTTGATCGTCGATCTTCCGGGCCCCTTCTAAAAGGGTTCCCCTCGGAATGAATTCTACATTGCCCCTGACTTTTATCACATCACGGATGGTTTTTTCTATCTCCTCCTTCAACTTTTCAGGATGAGAGACCTCTTCTTTCAGTTCGATTCGAAAGGTCATCTCATCTTTATGTTCCTTTCGTGTGACCACGACCTGGTATTTTTCGATCTGGGGATATCTTGAGGCGACCTCCTCGGCCTGGCCAGGATGAACAAAAAGTCCCCTGACCTTGGTGACCTGATCAACTCTCCCCAGGATCTTGATAAGCCGGGGTGAAGTTCTTCCGCAAGGGCAGGGCGTTTCAGTCACAATGGAGAGGTCTCCTGTTCCAAAACGGATCATTGGGTAGACCTTGTTAAAACTGGTGGCGATAATCTCTCCGGTCTTTCCCGACCCTAATTGTTTGCCCGTATCCGGGTCAACAATCTCAACAATTTTGTCATCCGGGATATGCATTCCGCTCTTTTTCAGGCACTCATAACCCAGGCATCCGATATCTGCGGTGCCGTAAGTCTGACGGACGACCATTTCAAATTTTTCTTCCAATTTTGAACGAAGTGATTCGGAAAGCATCTCCGCAGCAACAAAGCCAACTTTGAGATTGAGATCTTTTTTCAGATCAAATCCCATCTCCTCTGCTTTCTCTGCAATGTTGAGAAGAAAACTGGGGGTTCCGCAAAACCCGGTGGCCTTAAAGGTTTTTAAGATATTGACCTGCTGTTCCGTGTTTCCAACACCGGTAGGAATCACAATGCAGCCATTCCGATGGAGGGAGTTATCAACCATATGCAGGGCAAAGGGGACCATGTGGTAGCTGAACGTATTAATGACAATGTCCCCTGGACGAAACCCTCCTGCATACATTCCCTGTGCCCAACCCAGTTCGTTATACTCCATCTCGCCCGGTTCGCAAATGGGTCCCGGAGAGACGTAGATTCTTTTCAACTCAGAGATCGGAATCCCTTCAAACCCGCCGAAGGGGGGATTCTTTTTCTGGAGTTCAACGAGATCGGCTTTTTTTGTAATGGGAATCTTTTCCAGATCCTTGATGGTCTGAATATCCTTGGGCTTCAATCTCACGGCATCCATTTTGTTTTTAAATGCGATGGAATGTTTATAAGCATGTTGGATAATTCCTCTTAGTTTTTGATTGAGATATTCGAGCCGTTTTTTTTGAGATAGGGTCTCAAGATTCTTCTTGAGAAAGCCTGAGGTCCGATCCATTGGGTCCTTTTTGGTCATGGGAATCTCCGGCAAGAAGGTCTTTTTCCCTCCCCCTTTGCGAGGAGGAGGGAAAAAGGAAGTAGATTTAAAGGTGGTAGATGTTTCTTATAAAGCTATTTCTTTGGGAATGTTCCTTCAAAGGGGACGAAGACATCACCCTTCTCTGTTGAAAAGACGGCCATTCCTTCGTGGACTTTGATTCCGAACTTAAAATCACCGATTTTTGCATACCAGCCTTTAATGAGATCGCCTGCGTTCAACTTCAACTCCTGAACCTTTGGAGCCTGGGCAACCAGGAGGGTCAGCCGGATGGTTCCTGAGCTCATAATACTTACGATTCGGTACTGACTTGTTGTTTGGGGTGGAAAGTAAATGCGGTCATATTCGGTGGGGGTATTAATTTCGATATACTTGCCGGGCGCTGCTTCGAAAGAGACTGTGAATTTAATATTATCAAGCATGATATTATATCCACTGGGGTTATTGACATTTAATACAAAAGCGAGACCCAATGGAGTACTGGCCGGAAGATCAACCCAGGGAAACATGCTGATTATCTCAACCCGTTCCAGTGTAACCTTTGGTTTTCCAGCATCATCCGTCGGGCGAAGACCTGCGCAACCCATCACCCCTGATATTCCAAAGATCATTATCAACAGAATTAACAATGACTTTCGCATAATGAACCTCCTTTTGATAAAAGATCAATGCAAAATGCAAAATACTCAATGCAAAATTAGCAATGCTAATTGATCATTGTTAATTTTACAATTTGCAATGTTTAGTTTAAGTGAGCCATCTTTTTCTTCTTTTATAATGCTTTACCTGTCTGAAACTCTTTCGCTCACCGATATCAGAGAGACCTAAATAGAAGTCTCTGATGTCCGGGTTCTCTTTCAATTTCTCTGAGGTGTCATGCATCACGAGCCTGCCGTTTTCCAGCACATAAGCATAAGGAGCTACCGTGAGGGCTAACTTTACATTCTGTTCCACCAGAAGGAGCGGTATCTTCTCTTCCTTGTTCAATTTTTTGATGATCTCGAAGATTTCCTTAATCAAAAGGGGAGCAAGACCCATGGAGGGTTCGTCCAGAAGCATCAGTTTCGGTTGGGCCATCATAGCCCTGCCGATCACGGTCATCTGCTGCTCCCCGCCACTGATGAAACCTGCTAAAACATTCTTCCTATCCACCAGCCTTGGGAAATAGCGATAAACCATTTCCAGCCTTTCTTTAGTAGCTGAACCTGTTCCTCTGAGGTGAGCTCCGACCCTGAGGTTTTCTTCAACCGTGAGATGCTCGAAGACCCGTCTCCCTTCAATAATCTGGAAAATCCCTTTTTTGGCAATCTCCTCGGCAGCGAGATGGTGGATCTTTTCTCCCATGAACTCGATTGATCCATCCGTCACTTCACCATCCTCATGCTTCAACAGGCCGGAGATCGATTTCAGGGTGGTGGATTTCCCAGCTCCATTCGCCCCAAGGAGGGCGACAATCCCTCCCTGAGGAACATCAATGGAGACCCCTTTTAAGACCAGGATGACTTCGTGATACATGACCTCGATGTTGTTAAGTTTCAGGATAGTTCCATTATTCAATTTTTTCCTCCTTACCAACCGAGCCAGGAAGCCCACCTATCAGGAAACTTAGCTCGCATATCTAATTCGGCCACGGTTTGAGGTTTTCCCTTGATTACTCTTGCAACCCTGACAATGGAGCTGTAACGATGGTCTGTGGGAGTAAGCGTAACTAATTGGCCACCAAATTCCTTCAAGCCCGGCCAGTCTTTAAAAGTCTCGAAAGCCTCTTTGATTCCTGGGCCGTTTAGTTTTCCTGCCTTATCAGCTCTTTTCATAGCTTCAACAGCCATGCCAACTTTTACCCAGCCCTGAACTGTTCGAATAAGCCGGTTTTCGAGGGGGATGCCTGGATTCAGTTTTTTAGCATAAGCAACAACCTTGTTTGCTTTTGCCGGATATTCATCAATGAAAAGAGCACATCCGAGAAGGCCCATAGCGCCTTCAGCCGCTGCCCCACCCAGTTTCGCAAGGTTTTCATCAAATCCCCAGTTATTAACGATATGATCCGCTCCCAGCCCCAGTGCATAGGCGTCTTTCATAGCGGCGGAGACAGACATCGTGGTATTCCCGTGCCAAAGCAGATTGGCTCCAAAGCCTTTAGCCGCAATCACCTGGCTTTTGGTATCGAGGGCGGTTAAAGAGATATTTTGATCAGGGCCGATGTCAAAGCCCAGAATGGTTGCCTGTTCTTTAATTGCCTTGATGGGTGCTGTAGCATAAGGCGAGGAAGTGTCTATGAAGCATGCAAACTTCGGCTTGGCGCCTTTATCTCTGAGTTCCTTCCACTTTGGGTCCTTTTTCCAGACCTCTTCAAACCAATAAGTGATTGCCCCACGGGCGTTGGTCGAATAATCCGTTCCGTAAACAAAGTTGTAAGGGGTCTTCTTCGGATCGCACAGATGACCAGAAAAAGAACTGGAGAGGTAGGGCATTTTGTCAGCATTGATGGTGGGAGAGAGGGCTTCGGTATCACCTGTTCCCCATCCTAAAACCATTGCCACCTTATCGTAATCCCGAAAGCGTTTGTAAGTGGTGATCGCCTCAGGAACTCGGTATCCATAGTCGTATTGGAATAATCGAATCTTTTTGCCATTAATCCCTCCGATATCATTGAAATATTGGGTGGCTTCCCGGACACCGAGAGCTTCATCCTTGCCCACATCAGAAGTTGCACCAGTGGTATCCTGAAGGGCCCCGAGCTTTACCTCTTGACCTATAGCCCAAGAAGCAATGAAGCATAGAATAAAACACATAATGATCATTTTAATTCTCATTTTTCACCTCCTGTGAAGACTTGAACAAAATAGTATGAATACAACATACAACGACCTTTTATACCTTACTCCCACCATCCAGCGACGAGCACCACCTCCTTTAATTAGTTATGGTGATTGGTGTTAGTGATAGTTGTTAAAAAATAAAACTATTTACACCATCACCAGCCACCGTCACTATCACCATCGTTTTAATATGAAAACGGCCAGAGGTTAAAATAATTCTTAATCTGCCACCAGCGATAAGAGATGCCATTCGGCTCGAAGATAAGAAACAGTACAATAGCCAGACCAAAGGCGGCTTCTTTGACATAAAGAAACTTCTCCAAGAGAAGGGGCAGAAATGGCATAAGATCAACAAAAAATGGGTTCTGTGTGAGAGCGAATATCAGAAACTTAAGTCCTTCCGGGATCAATGTCATAAACATCGCCCCATAAATAATTCCATGGATGCTCCCCACCCCTCCAATCAGGATAACACCCACCAGCCAGAGGGACCAGCCGAAATGGAAGTGTTCTGGGCTGACCGCAGCGAGAGAGGAGGTCCAGAAGGCTCCTGCAACCCCTCCGAAGAAACCTGCTACAAAGAAGGCCAGTAATTTATAGAAGACAATATTTACGCCCATGGTTTCCGCAGCGATGTCATTGTCCCGGATGGCAATCCAAGCCCGGCCAATCTTTGACCGGAGCAAGTTTGCCAGGACGAGGATACATAAGATAACAAGGATCACCATCAAGTAATAGACATCCATATCTGATTTAATCATCCATGGGCCTATCTTGACCGTTCCAGGTGGAATTGAGAAGGCAACCCCCCTTCCGCCAATCTGGCTGACATACTGGGTGATGAAAAATTCCACCGTGAGAAATTGAGCGGCCATCGTGGTCATAATAAGATAGAATCCCTTCACCCGGGCAGAGGGGAGGCCAAACAAGACAGACCATAAGCCGCCTACAATTCCCCCCATGACCATAGCAATAGGGTAGGGGATATGAAGTTGAAGCATCAGTAGCGTACAGGTATATGCTCCCATCGCCAGAAAAGCGGAATGTCCGAGGGTGATCTGACCACAGTAGCCGATGAGTAACTGAACTCCAATGGCAGAGAGAATGGTATAGCCCACCACATTGGCGATCGAAATGAGATACATACCTGCAAATTGGGGGATGATATAGAAGACGGTGAAGAGGAGGAGGATCATCTTCCCCCAGACAAATTTGGTCTGCCACCAGGCATGATCCTGACGATAATATTGATGATAAACACCACATGGCCGATAACTCATCTTAAACCTCCAGTGCAAAATATAAAATTAACATTGCAAAATTAACATTTTAAAAACTTGCATTGTTTCTTGTTTGGTCATTGCTAACTGCTAATTGACCATTTTGCATTGATCTTTTACTAAACCTCCAATGAAAAATATAAAATTAGCAATGCAAAGTTAGCATTTTAAAAACTTGCATTTTTCGTTGTTTTTATTGCTAAATTTATATTGCTAACTTTTCAATTTGCAATGATTTTCAGACTCTCTCAATCCGGACCCAGCCCCATAACCCATAAGGCTTAAATAGTAAAACGATGACCATGACCGCAAAGGGAAAGACCTCTTTGACTCCACCAGGGGTGAAACGGCTCAAATAACCGTCGGCTAAATTTTGAATAATTCCGATGACTAAGCCTCCGACGATAGCTCCCGGAACGGAGTTAAGCCCTCCCAGAACGACTGCCGGTAACACTAACAGACCCAGATAACCCACAGAAATATTGAGGCCGTTGATATTTCCAAGAAGGGTTCCACCCACTCCTGCGGCCATGAAGGCGATCGCCCAGGCAAGGGCATAGACTACCTTTGCATTGACCCCTAAGGAAAGGGCGGCCATCTCATCGTCAGCCGTTGCTTGCATCGAAAGTCCCCACTTCGTAAATTTGAAGAAGGAGACAAAGGCGACAAGGAGGATGATGGATGCAACAAAAGCCCACAGGAATACCTGGCCGACGACGATCTTTCCGAAGAAGACGGGTTCTATCGGAAATACGGGAGGAGAGAATACAACGGTGTCCGTTCCCCAGATGAGCATGACCAGCCCCTTAAAGAAAAAGGCAAGTCCGACAGTTACCATGATGACGGCTAAGTGGGGCTCTCCAACCATTGGCCTTAAAAAGAGGATTTCCGTCAAAATGCCTAAAATAAATCCAATCACCAGGGTGAAGAACAAAGCCAGGATGAAAGGAATCCCCCAGTGATAAAAGGTCAGGCAGACATAGGCCCCGATGAGTGTTAACTCGCCCATGGCCAGATTGAGGACGCCCGAGCATTTATAAATGAGCGTCCAACCGAGGGCGACCAGGGCATAGATACTCCCCACCAGAATCCCGGTAATTAAAAGCTGCAAAAAGATTTCCATAAAACCTCCCGTTTAAAGAACCATTGCAAATTGCAAAATTAGCAATGTAAAATTATCAATTTGAACTTCTCCTGCGTTTTGCCGTTAGAATGCTTTTCGCAACCATGGCGCACAGTTGCTCACATTCATCTATCACAGGATCTGTTTGTTTAAAATCAAGCATTTTCGTCCGACGAATCAGTCTCAGCCAGAAACGAGATTCTTTTAACTCTTTAAGAACAATGCTCATTTTATGAGCAAAATCGGATCTGGATTCGGCACCACAAGCTTCTTCATAATTCGACCCGCCTGATGTTCCTGCTCTTATCAATTGGCCCCCGACGTGTCTCCCTGCAACTGTATTTGGTAAAACATTTACAATTTTGATCACTTCCACAGCAAAATCAAGTAACCGGTCTGATAATTGATTGGTTTTTTCATTCATTGCTAATTGCTAATTTTGTAATTAACATTTTGCATTGAGTTTTTACTGGGGAACTTTCATCACCTTCAGATCTGTCTTGATATGAATCACCCTACCATCCTCATAGTTAATAGTGGTATCCATATGAACACTATCCGTATCGGAATAAAGGCCATTAACAATGTCTTTATATCGCTCTTCGACAAAGGCCCTTCTCAGTTTTCGCGTCCGGGTCAATTCATCATCATCCGCATCGAACTCCTTATAGAGGTTGACAAATTTCTTAACCCGGGCAACGGGCGGGAGATCACGATTCATCTTTATGACCTCCTTCTGAACCAGTTCATACACCTCAGGCATCTGGGAAAGTTCCGGATAACTGGTGTAAGCAATATTTCGGGCCTCTGCCCAATTGCCCACGACGGCATAATCGATGCAAATCACTATGGTGACATAAGGTCGGTTGTCGCCAATCGCCCAAACATCCCTAATATAAGGACTGAATTTGAGCCGGGTCTCCAGATACTGCGGAGCAAATTTTGTTCCATCGTTCAATATCATGACATCTTTAGTTCGATCGAACACGACCAGATGGCCCTCGGCATCGATAAAACCGGTATCGCCGGAATGGAGCCACCCATCTCGTAAGGTCTTTGCCGTCTCCTCCGGCATCTTATGATATCCCTGAAAAACAGAGGGGCTTTTTGAGATGATCTCTCCTTCGGGCGTGATTTTCACCTCGGTCTCAGGAATGGGTACACCCACGGTGTCAAATTTGATATCGCCATCACGATGAAGAACCGAAATTCCTGCAATCTCTGTCTGGCCGTAAATCTGTTTGAGATTGACTCCGATGGCATGGAAGAAACGGAAATGGTCTGGCCCCATGGCCGCGCCTCCGGTATAGGTATCCCTGATCCTCGAGAGGCCTAAATGGTCTTTTAATTTTTTATGGACACCCAGGTAGGCAAGATAATAGAGGGCTTTCCAGTAAAAGGGAACAGGCTTTTTTGTAAATTCCAACTCCGCCACATAATAACCGATCTTCATCGCCAGTTCGTAGGCTTTCCTTTTGGACCAGGAGGCATCCAGGTATTTCACCTGAACAGTTCGGACCATTTGTTCATAAATGCGAGGGGGAGCAAACATGACGTGGGGACCGATTTCACGGATATTTTCCTGGGCGGTTTCCGGCTCCTCCGGGAAGTTGATGGTGAACCCGGCCTGAAGTCCGCAGGAGATTGACATCATCTGCTCCCCGATCCAGGCAAAAGGGAGGTAGGAGACAAAGTCGTCCGTTTCAAAATAAGGATCGACCCGCATCAGATTGAGGCCCATGGTTAACATATTATAATGGGTGAGGAGGGCCCCTTTAGGAAGGGCGCTAGTTCCAGAGGTATAAAAGAGGAGACAGATATCGTCCCCTTTTCCTTTCATGATCATATCCTCAAAGAGCCCCGGTTCTTTCTTATCTATTTCTTCTCCGATCCTCATTACCTCTTTGATGCTGATGAGAATAGGGTCGTTGTAGTCTCTCATCCCTTTGGGGTCGTCCCAGATCATCTTCTTCATCTTTGGGCATTTATCTTTAATCATCAAACATTTATCAACTTCCTCCTGGCCTTCCCCCACCATCAATTTGGCATCGGCGTGGTCGATAATATATTGCACCTCGTCAATCAGGGATTCCTGGAAGAGCCATACTCCCACCCCACCCGCACACATGGCAGCCATTTCAGCCCAGAGGGCTTCTGGACGGTTATCACCGATCATGGCCACCTTGTCTCCTCTCTCCAACCCCAGGGAGACCATTCCCAGTGAAATACGCTTTACATTTTCATAATACTCTTTCCAGGTGATGGGAACCCAAATGCCAAACTCCTTCTCGCGCATCGCTACTTTTTTGTCCCCATATTTTTTAGCAGATTCCAAAAAGAGTTTTGGGATGGTTAAGTCCTTTGTAATCTGAATTTCTTTCCGGTTAGCGACGTGTGACATAGAGATCCTCCGCCTCACCCAGATAGGCCTTGATGACATTGGGATTTTTCTGAACCTCAGGAGGGGTTCCTTCTGCGATCATCTCGCCAAAGTTGAGAGCCATGACCCGGTGTGAGATGTCCATGACGACCCCCATGTCATGTTCAACCAGAACACAGGTGGTCTGCCATCGTTCTTCTTCATTGGTATCCAGGATGAATCGAGCCATATCCTCCACTTCCTCTAAATTGAGACCTGCGAGGGGTTCATCCAGAAGGATGATTTTTGGATTGAGGGCCAATGCCCTTGCCAGCTCCACTCGCTTTTGAAGCCCGTAGGGAAGCATTCCGACGATCTTGTCCCGGATATGTTCGATCTCGAGGAGGTCAATGATATCCCTTTCAATAAAATCACGGTGTTCGATCTCCTCACGGGCTGTCTTCCCGAAATAGACAGAGCCGCTGAGCAATCCGGTTTTGAGGTGAATATGGCGACCGAGCCGGATGTTGTCTAGCACGGTTGCCCCTTTAAAGAGCTCAAGTTTTTGGAATGTCCTTGAGATTCCCCGTATTGCTCTTTGATGAGGCTTTAATCTGGAGATGTCTTTTCCCTCAAAAGAGATCTCTCCCTTCTGGGGACGATAGAGGCCGTTGATGCAGTTCAGAAGGACTGTTTTCCCGGCGCCATTAGGTCCGATGATGGAGAAGATCTCACCTTTTTTCACCTCAAGGCTTACACCCATCAGGGCCTGGACTCCTCCGAAAGCCATATGGATGTTTTCAACTTTGAGTTGGACTTCACTGGTAACAGCCATCAAGAACTCCTTTCTCAAAAGAAATAAATGGTAATTGAATCGTGGAGTTGGGCAGGGAGCTTGATACTTGCGTGGAAAACGACGAAATGGGAATAGATGCAGATATGGATTGGCGGAGAAGACTCGATCTGCCAAAGGGAAGGAGCAAGGGTTTTCCCCACATATTCGTTTGGCTCTGCCTCCCGCTTGAGACGCTACCTTACGTCTCGGTCAAATAGTTTTACGTTAAAAAATAGGAGTGAAAAATTGAATCGAAGAAGACCACCCAAAAAAAACGTTTCATCTTATTATCAGAACATTATTTTTTTGTCAAGAAAAAAATTGCCAGTTTACGTTAAATGTGAAAAAAATCATTTAGAAATGGAAAATGTTTTTTAAATCTGGATGGTTATACCCATTTTATAAAACAAAGATCAACGGATATAAATTGCCTTTGCTTTTGCATCCTTTCGGGGCGTTGGGGTAGGGGAATCCCCTGGCTTTCCAAGGCATATCAGCGCCAGAGGTGTTTTCTCGGGAACAACGCCGAGAATCTCTCGCAAGGCCTTCTTATCAAATAAAGTGAACCACAAACTGCTAAGACCCAGGGCGTGGGCAGAAAGATGCATATTTTGGATGGCTGCCGCACAGGCCGCTTGATATCCCGTCGAACCTTCTTCCATAAACATGTCCAACCCTGTTTTCTTAGGATCTCCGATCACCGCAATGATAACAGGAACGGATTGCAAAAAGTCGACCGAGTAGGATCCCAACCACTTCCAACCGCTTTTTTCAAGCGCCCACTTTCGGCATCTTTCCCCTTCGGAAAAGATCTTTCCTTTAACTTCCGGATTGGTGATGACAATAAATTCCCAGGGCTGACTGTTGAGTGGAGACGGTGCCCAAGAGGCAGCTTCTAAAAGTTTTTCAATCGTGGCTTCATCCACTTGTTCAGGCAGAAAATTCCGGCAACTTCTTCTTTCTTTCATTGTCGTAAAGAGATCCATCTTAGTCCTCCCTTCCTTACCCCACTCCATTCCACCTTTTATGACCTGCCTTACAACCCAAAATAAGCGGACTTCACATCAGGGTTTTCCATCAGTTCCTGGGAATTTCCTTCCAAGACCGCCCCGCCGTTTTCAAGGATATAGCCATGATGGATGATAGGCAAAATGGGACGGGCATATTGTTCTGAGATGAGGAGGGTAATTCCGGTGTGTCGATTGATATCGCGGATGGCCCTTGCAAGCATGGCCTCCATCAAAGGGCTTAGCCCGAGGAGAGGTTCATCTAAAAGAAGCATTTTGGGTTGCGCCATCAACGCCCTTCCGATGGCGAGCATCTGCTGTTCCCCCCCGCTGAGAAAGCCTCCCTCTCTTCTCTTTAGATTTACTAATGCCGGGAAAATGGTGAAGACATATTCCAAGGTCTTTTTAGCCTGAGCCTTGGTGGCTAAATAGCCTCCTATTTTCAGATTCTCCAATGTGCTGCTTTCAGCGAAGATCCTTCGTCTTTCAGGGCAGAGGATGATTCCTTTTTTAGCTCTTTCGCTGGGTTTCATGAATGTGATATCCATTCCTTCAAAAGTGATATTGCCAAGGACCGTAATCCTCTCTCCCCCTTTCATTGCTTCCTTCTTTTTTATATCTAATATGATTCCGGAGATGGTATACATGAGTGTGGACTTCCCAGCGCTATTGGCGCCGAAGATACCTGTCACTTTTTCACCCTGGCATTTTATATTGATATTATTGATGGCGATGGCATTTTCATAAAATACCATGAGGTTTTTGATCTCCAGCACTTTACTTCCCCCTATTCCCTCTTATCCTTGTGTTTTATCTTGCGATATCCTTCGATGTTCTTCGTCCCTGATTTCACGTCTCAGAAGTTTCCCGACTTTTGATTTGGGCAACATATCTCTGAATTCAATATATTGTGGAATTTTATAAGGGGCAAGCCTCTCACGACACCATCGTGTCAATTCAGAGGCATCCACACCTCGTGCATCTTCCTTGAGAACAACGATAGCCTTGATGCGTTCGCCCACTTTGGGATCCGGAACCCCTACCACACAAGCTCCGATGACCGTAGGGTGGTCTTGCAACACGGCTTCAATCTCTGAAGCTGAAACTCGATAAGCCTTGTGTTTGATCACATCTGCGGATCTCTCGACATAGCAGATGTCTCCCTTTTCACCCTGTCGGACATAATCGCCCATTCGATAGTATATCTTGCCATCGATAGTTACATAGGATCGGCTCGTTTCATCAGGTTTATTCCAATAATGCTTTATCGTATAATCCGATGTTACCACGAGCTCCCCTGTCTCGCCAATGGGCACAGGCTCCAGAGTATCCGGATCGACCACTTTGCATTCCCTGGTCTTGAGAGGCAAGCCTATGGACGAAACCTCTGGTTCTCTGTCCAAGCGGCTGTAGGTGACATGGCCTGCCTCCGTAGATCCATAGACCTGATAGATGGAAATGCCAAGATGCTCCTTCCATCTTTTAAAAACCTCGATAGGAAGCACATCTCCTCCACAGTAGCAGTATTTAAGGGAGCTCATATCATATTGGTCCAATCGGTCAT
>Ga0214473_10000171_pt1 | contig 91575 bp, 164 predicted proteins | sample RVTome_7_FD_203509 | JGI IMG/M metagenome (GOLD analysis project Ga0214473, IMG submission 203509) | Soil microbial communities from uranium-contaminated site in the Upper Colorado River Basin, Wyoming, United States - RVT98D197 | ecosystem: Environmental > Terrestrial > Soil > Contaminated >... | reverse complement strand
TCCCAGAGCTGCGTCACGCTACCGTCCGAGCCCGTGAACGTGCCCAACGAGTAGCGGACCACAGCAACGGCCTTCACGGGCTCGACCACAACCTTCGGCAGCACCAAGGCCGCGGGCGCGATGCCGAAGAAGGAAAGGAAGTTCCGACGGTTCATCGCGGCCTCCGGAAGCCTTCTTACCAACCCTCTTGCAGATGCGCAAGCGCTCATGGCATAGTGCCCGCCATGCCGTCGAAGAACAGGTTCAAGTCGTTCCGCGCCTGGCTCAAGAAAACCAGGGAGGACCGCGGCCTCTCGCAACTCGAGACCGCACGCGCCATGAAGCTCGCCGAATGCACCGTCAGCCGCTGGGAAGCCGGCGCCGAGCCGCGAGGCTCCCACGTCGGGCGCCTGGCACGCTGGGGAGGGGTGTCGGCGGAAGAGATTGCGAAAATGCTCGAGGCGGCGTGAACGCACTCGAAACCGACTCTGTCATCGCCGACAAGATCAAAGTCCACTTGGAAAGCAAGTGGAAGAGAAACTGCGACTGCGGCGGCAACAACTGGTCTCTGGACATATTCATCGTCCTGGCCTTGAGCGAGAAACCACATCTATCGCCGCCGCTAAACCCCTCGGCGTTGCCTTGCGCAGCAGTCTGTTGCACCAGCTGCGGCCAGACCAAGTTCTTGAACTTAAAGACCGCGGGCATCCTGTGAAGGTTGAACGCCCGCGCCGTTTGGACGTGAAGACGCTGCGTTGGGTTGCCGACTGGCTCCGCAACTTGCAGTACCCGACCGCGTACACCCACCAGACGCCGCGGCCGAAAGACATCGCACGACGCATCGGGCAGATAGCGTCGGCCGAAGAGAAACGACAGCAACGGTCGTGACCCACGCGTGTCACGCCATCGACTGCCCGAAGGTCGTTCCACCGCGGATGCTCTTCTGCGGCAAGCACTGGCGCATGCTCTCGAAGAACGCCCAGGCCGTCATCTGGCGCGAGTACCGTCCAGGCCAAGAGCGCGACAAGAACCCGAGCGCGCGCTATCTCGTGGCACAGGCGATGGTCGTCGCGTACGTCGCCGGCAAGGACGGGAAAATGTCCAAGGACGAGATAGCCGAGTTCATCATTGCGCGCGTCAAGGCCGTTGGCATGGACGGCTCGGAAGCCGTCGAGCTCCTCGCCGACATGGGCGAGGGCCGCGGGCGCTCTACGGCCCCAGCAACGTCCAGCACCTGACGCACCAGCAACGGCCCGCGGAGCCGACGCTCCAGTGCACCCAGCGACCCTCGTGCACGGGGATCTTGTTGTACCTCTCCGGCACGTAGACCGAGACGTGGCCGAAGAGAAAGCACCAGAGCGTCACGGGCGGTTACACATCGCCTCTGCGTCGAGAAGTGCCTTCTGAAGCGCAGCCAACGGCGTGATGCCGTGTCCCACGAGGTCGACCCAGTGCCCTTCATCGAAAACGGCGACTGCTCCGAAGCTCCCTGGATCTCCGGTACGAGCAGGCCCGTTGTAGCAAAAGCGCACTTCCCGGACCCCGAGCTTGAGGGCATGGTCCAACCATGTGTCGTCGAACGCATCTCCTGTAATGAAAGGAGGGTACTCCTTCGTGTATGTGATGAGCGGCGCGAGCACCTTCCTTTGCAGAGCCGCAAGCTCTTCAACAGTTTTGGGCTCAAACGTCTCGGACATCACCCGCCTCCGCCCTCGATGACCTTGAACCTGCTTCGAGCCGCCCCCTCCACGGGCTTCGGCGGCGCCTGTACCACCGGCTCTCCTAGTGGCTGCCAGCCGATGCCGACCGTCCCAGGCACGACCACAGCCCCCAAGGAGTCCCACGGAACGCGAACGAAGAAGGGTGTCTGCGCGAACGAGAACGTCCCTGAGAGGCCTTCTGCGTCAATGACCAAATCCGGCACCGGCCTCGCGAGGCCTTCGCCGACGTTGAGCACGCAGGTCGGCGGCTGGGCCTTCATCCAGTTCGGCGGCAAGAGCACGCCGGGGACCTGGACGTCGACCACGAGCTGGAACACAGGCTCAGCTCCGTAGAGCTCGAGCACGGTCCTGCGCTTCATGTCTCGGACGTCGAAAGACATCAGGAAGGCTTCTCTCTACGCCACGTGCACTTGTGGCACCACTCCGCGCCTGACTTCAAGAGCTTGACCAAACACTTCGGGCAGTGCCAAGCCTTCATGTGGTCAAGGAGGCTCCCCTCCTTGCTGGTCACCTCGCACAGCATGCAACCCCAGGACATTCAGGCCACCTTGGACAAGAACTCTCGCACCGCACGGTCTGCTTCCTGCGCCGCCCACTCGTGCGCCCCCACGACACCTATCCCGTAGCGTGGGTCAGGGCGATCGTACGGCTCCGGTTTGTAGCACGCTGCAGCGCGGGCGCAGAAGTGTTGGTACGCAGACGCGTAGACGCTCGCCCACAAGCTCTGCCCCGCAGCATCCATCATGCCATCAACTGCATTACGAACCCGCGCAAATGAATGCGCAGCCCCGCGCCTTCGACCGGACGCTCGGTCATGACGACGTGAACGCCTACAGCGTTGGGCACCCAGAGCCGCCCGAGGTCTTCAGCCTCTTTGTCACGCTGAGCTGATGCGTTCGGCAGAGTCAACAAGGACGACAAGGAAGCCGAGGCTCTTTGGTAGCCTTGCACGCTGAGTCGCACCGCCTGCTGCACGTCGACGATGCCCGGCCAGACAGCGCACGTGAGACGCCAGCCGGTCAAGATGTGCAGCTTGCCTCGGGTGTCGAGCGCCCATTCAACGCCTTCGAAGCGCTCGGACGTCTCGAACTGAACGAACTCCTTCAAGTTGAAGACGTAGCCTTCAGAAGTACGGACGACGTTTCCGACAACGTCCTGTAGGTCGTCCGGTCGCATCACTGACCTCTTGAACTTGCCGGATGGTACGGGGCCAAAACCCACAACGCGAAGGCACAGCCAACACCAACTCGCGCCCCAAACTCGAAACCGAAGCAGAAACCAACCACCACGATCGCGAGAATCTGCATGAAGCTGAACAGAGCCAACACGTTAGTTCCCCTTCTTGAACACGTCCTGCGCCGCGACCTCGACGTTGCGCACGGTCTTGACGAAGTTCTGCAACATCGGGATGAACTTCATCGTGTTTAGCCAGACCTGTAGGTCCGCTGAAGCCTTCTGGACGTAGACCTCCGGGATCGTGAACTTGAGCGTGAGTCCCGAAGGCACACGCTCGATGTCGCAAGCCACACCGTTCTTGAAGGTGATGGTTTTCATGTCAATTTTCTCCTTCGCGTCGCAATCGGAATTGTTCTTGCCACCTAGCGTCTCGGTCCCGTTCGAACGCTTCGCGATTGCGCCCGACGCGCTCGTACATCTGCCGAAGTTCTTCTTGCTCCTCCTTTGAGACCGGCACGCTCACGCCGCGGCGCTCTCCTAGCTTCGCTCCGCGTGCCCAGCGCTGGTCAGTCGTCTGCAGGAGGCGCGCGCCTGATTCTGACAACTTCTCGAAGTAGCTGCGCGCGTTCGGAGTAAGCTTCACGGCCCAAGCGAAGCCGTAGTTCGGCCCACCGTGGACGGGCATCACGAGCAAGAAGAACGTCTTGCCGGAGCTCTTCTGCACGTACGACTGGTCGGACTTCTCGGTCACGAAGTCGTCGCCCATGACGTCGTTGACCTTGCGCGCGAGCTTCTTGAACTTCTCGCCGTGCTCTGCAGGTCGAATGCCGATGCGCAAGCGCGCTTTGTCGGCCTCGGTGAGCTCGAGCATCTCCTTGTGGTGAATCATCTCGTGGGCGAGCACGCGTTCGAGCGTGTCCTCATGTTCGAGAACCGCCTTCTGGAGCTGGATTACGGTCGTGTCCGGGTCTCTGGGCGTCCAGATGGTCCGGCCGAGCCACTTGGAGCCCAAGTTGTCGCGGACGACGACTCGCGGGGTCATCCCGACGACATCGAGGATCTCCATGTACTTGTCGACCAAGTCCTCGACGCGACGAAGGTCAGGCGCCCGACCGAAGCCGCGGAACTCGTGTCCCGCGTCTGCGAGGCCAAACGCGCGCGGAGGTTCAAGGTCAATCAAAAGCACTTGCGCTCACTGTCAGCGACGTCGGCGACGCCTTTGGTGCGGCAGCTTGCCCTGCGAAGCCCTTTCGATATGCGCTTCCCTCAAGATGCGTTTCACATCGGCTATCAACTCGGCGTTCGTGGGCTCGCGACCGAGTTTCCTCCACAACGCCTCATAGATCGTCGGCTTCCTCATCTTATCGACCAGCCTAACCTTCCCCTTGCGCTTGCGCAAGCCTCTTCAAGGTGCCTTCGGCGCTCATTTTTTCGACCTTCTGCTTCATCCGCCGGACCTTGGCGGCGAGCTTCGCGAATTCTGGATGCCGAACGACCACCGTCAAATCCGAGGCCTTCCCGCCGCGCTGCAGGACCGAGAACACGGTGTCGAGAATGTTGACCTGAACGGCGGCGAAAGAGTTCACCGCGTGCGGCGGCCGCGGGTGCCGACGTCGATGAAAGAAGCCCGGCACCGCGACGGGGCACCTGCCGTCTTCGAGGTGGCGGAAGCGCTCGATGTGGCAGCGCTCGCACTTTCGGGCGTTGGGGTGTTTCATTGAAAGGCTTCTGGAAACGTTCTCAGCACGGCGACTGCCGAACGAAAGTCCCCCGCCTGCCTGTGTGTTTCGTGTAGCTCCCGCACCCGCGAAAACAGCGCTTCCCTTTCAATCCGCTTGCCCGCCGCCTTCATGCGCAGCATCTCGTGAACGCGCAGGGTGAACTTCGCGGCGTGCTCGGCGATATCGGCTTCGTCCTTGTAGACGCCGTCAGCGACCAATTCCGCTTTCACCTCGTCGTCCGATAGCTTCTCGATGCGCTCCCACTCGGGGTCGGGTGTCTCGCCGCGCTCTTCTGCGAGTTCGGTGCGGAGGTCTCGAATAGCCTCCACCAACAGCGGAGCTGTGTTCACTAGAAACTCCACAGCGGCCCCGAGAGCGCCCGGCTCATAAATTTTAGCTGTGCCGGGCACATCGATAGCCGCCTGCGTCCTCTCGAGTAGTTCATCAAGCGTCACCGTCTACCTCCCCGCGCTCGCGGCCACACGCACGTCCGGCACGAAGCGCACGCCGGGCACGGGCGTCGGCTCCCGGTCCTTGGTGTGCGCGCAGTGCTCCTTGAGGAGCTGATGGTTGGGTATGGTGATCTTGAACTCTGGCGGCAGCAATGCTTCGTCATCGATGACGTACGTCCACTGCTTGCTGGTCGAGATACCGGGGATGTCACGGACGTTCGTCCCCTGGGCAAGCGCGTCGACGACGCCCTGGGCGTTGCCCGCGGCGTGAGCATCGGCCGCGGCGACGAGAGCTTTGCGGTTGCGCTCGTCTTCGAGCAGGCGGGCGGCGGAGATCTTCGCCTTGAGCATCACCTCCGCATCGGCCCAGAGGGTCTTCGCGGGTTTGAAGCGTTCGCTGCTCTCCTTCAGCTTCGCGTTCAACGGCTTGCGCTCTGCCTGCTCCAGCGCTTCGATTTCGTTGCGCTGGGCTTTGACCCCGCGCAGGAGCTTGGCGACGGTCTCGAGGTCCTCCTGCGTCTTGGGCGACCAGTCCTTGAACTCGTCGAGGACCTCGCGCGCCTTCTTGATTTTGGTCTCGAGGGTGAGCGAGAGGCTGAAGGGGACTTCGACCTGGCGGACGTCATCAGGAAGGAAAGAATCCTCGACCGGCGGGCCGACTGTTTCGGAGAGGACGGTCATCTCAGGTCGCTTGGTCATTGCTCTCCTCCGGAAACATCTTGCAGTACACAGCAGGGTGCGCGTCTTCCAAGTGCATCTTGAAGAGGCGCATCGCGGCCTCTTGAGCGTCCGGGTCATACTCGAAAGTGCGCGGGTCTTGTCTGTCAGTGCACCAGTTGCAGAACTTGCACTTGTAGCCGACGAGCGCGTCTTCACCCAGGACGTGACTGCCGAGCCAGCCGAGGCCTGCGAGGCCGAGGAGTTCGAGGATCATCGGGGTTCTCCACTCGCTTCGTAGAGCCAGTCGATCGCAGCTTGCTCATCCACGTTGTACGGAAAGAGCTTCCGCCCGTGCGCGGCCAGGTACATCTCCTCGGGAGAGAGCCCGCCGCGCTCAGCCAACCTCTCCAGGGTCTGGTCGTGGTTCGCGAAAGCCTGATCTCGAAATGTTTCCGCGAACGCCCAAGGAACAGAGCGCGGCATTGTCTTGCGCTCACTCTGCCGAACGTGCTGCTGGTTGAGCACAGGGAAACGTCTTTCGGTCGTCATTTCTTCCGCGCCTCCAACGCTCTGCGCTCATCGCGGTTCAAGCTCACGCGTCCGGTACGGTTGAAGAACTCGCACCCCGGCTCCTTGTGTCTCGTGCTGTCCTTGCCGTCCTGGCGAATGACGATGTACGGGATCCCGCACTGACACACCCCCTGGCCGACGAGCTGCATCTCCACCGGCGGCGGGTCGAGCTTGGCCTCGACGCGGGCTTTCGAACTCTCGGCGGCGACTTTGGGCAGCAGCGGTAGTTCTGCTGCCTGTGAGGCCGCCATGTTCGCGATGAAGGCTTGTGCCGACGGGGTCGGGACGTTCTCGAGCGCGACAACAAGGGCGCAGAACGAGGTCTCGTGAACGAAGCTCTCGCCTTGCTTGAAGTCCTGAAGGCGGAGCGCGACCCAGCGCGCGACGTCGGCCTCAGTGACGGCACCGTCGAGAAGCGCCACACGGAGATTTTGAACCTCGATGCAGTCAAGGAGCATGGCGCGGAACACTTCGGGGGCTTCGGAGAGCTGAACGAAGCCGTCGATGCCCAAAAGGTCCGGCGGCAGCGGGAGCTGCAGGACCTTCTTCGCGACCTGGTCGTACTTCCGCTTGGCCTCGGCGACCTTCGGGTCGGTGCGTTCGAGTTCCTTGAGGTCGCCCGCGAGCTTCGTGAGCCAGGCGGGGTCGAGGTTTTCGTCGGTATCAGCCACAGTCCACCTCGTCCATATTCACGTCTGCCACCACTGCGTACGGGTACCGCGCGACAAAGCGCGCCCAGAGGGCCTCCGGCAAGCGCCGGGGCTCTACAGGTCGTCCGATCTCGCGAATCCTCTTCACGCCCATCTTCATACCGCTGCTGTAGCCGAGGTCGAGGTAAACAGCCGCCAGGTTTGCTCCTTCGTGCCACGCAAACCCGGCCTCCATGCCGAGCGTGCGCTCTTCGGACTTCGTGTCGTCGAGCACGTCAGAGTGGGCGTAGAGCAAATGGCTGGCGAACGGCGCTTCGCCGCGGCGCAGACAATCGAGCATGCAGAGGCGAGCGTAGAACTGGTTCCGGGTAAAGTCCCCCGACAACGGGCTCTCGACGATGACGCGTTTCAATGTGCCTCCTTCATAGGCCAAGCTTGCGCCGAAAGCAGATACATCGATCCACAACAACAACGCGTCGTCACGTCCCCTGTGTAGGGCTCCTTGTCAGGAATCTCTTCCCCTAGCCCGGTCATCGAACCGGAACGAGGACAAATCAACACCCGGCCGCAATCGTTGCACAACGGAACGCCTTCGGAATTCCTCTGGAGCTTCATCGGAACCCCGCGAGCACCTGCAGTGCGACCAAGAGGAGGGACACGAGCACGAACGTACGAGGCCAGTTCATGTCCGCCCCGCCGGCGCACCAGGCGACATCTTCTCCCAGTTCGGGCACGGTTTCACGACGCGCACCGAGCTGTCTTTCTTCACGACGACCTCGGAGGTGCAGTTGTAGGCGTACACGACGTCCTCCGTCGGCTGGTCCTTGGCGTCGAGGACAGGTGCGGTGCGCCACGCGCGCTCGCCGCAGGTCTGGCAGTGGTCGTGGGTCATCGACGGCTCTTTCTGGGGCGGCTCCGACTTGCACGCCATATCTTCGAGCGTCGCTTCGCCCGCGCGCGTCGCTTCGCCCACGCACGGGGGTGGTCCTTCTTGTCGCGGATGATGTCCTTGTCAAATCGTCGTTGGCACTCGTCCCTCCAGCAGCAGAACCAATCAGGATGGCCGTGCAGTAGACTGCCGACGCCGCCGTGTCCTTTGCGTCCGCAGTAATGGCAGAGGTTCCGCGTGTCGTGGCAGAAATACAAGAGGTCGGGGTCTCCAGAGCGGCACTGGCGCCTGGCCTTCTCGAGGGCCGCCGGCGTCCGCGCATCCTGAACCGCGTTCGCTAGTTGGCGCAACCTCGCGCTCTCTTGATCGCTCTTCTTCGCGAGCGCGAGGAACTGCGCGACGACGTGCGCTCGCGCTTTTTCGGTGAAGGCTTTCTCGCCGCCGTAGGTCATCGCCTGACCACCTTCTCGCCGTCATAGACATCCCGACAGCCTGTGTCCTGCATGAGCTTCTCGAGCTGTTCCGGTGTGCCGGAGCGGACGATCCACCTTCCGCTATGGGTCCACTCGCTGTCACCGAACATCTTAACCAAGACCTCTCGTGCTTTCTCCTCGGTCGCGCAACCGATGATGGCCTTCTCGCAGATGTCGCCCTTCAAGGTCCGGTCGGACGAGGCCTTGATGAAGAGCACGCCCGTCTCGGATACGGGATCGAAGACTACCCAGGTGAGGTTGTCGGCGGTCACTTCCTTTGTCACTTCATGCCTCGCTTCTGTTCAGCCAGGTGAAACCCAACGAGCCGTCGCGCCGCAAGGTCGCAGCGGTTGCAGACCGGGCTGTCGCAGAAGTAGTGCGGATCGATCTCCATCAAAGCATCCCTCGCACGTAGAAGTTGCTTTGCTTCATCGCGGGTCATTTCTGGACTCCGAGGATGTCAGCCTTGTTCCAGTCCTCGCGCACCTTCTTGAAGTCCACGGGCTCCGGCGCCCCCAGCACGCACAAGAAGACGCCCGTCTTGATGTCGATGACGATGCCGCGCTCCCAGTTGAACGCTTTGAAGCCGTGATCCAACAACTCGGCTTCGTTCCAGGATGCGCGAGTGAGGTTGGCGACTACCGGCGGCACGTGCCAGTCCCCGCCGTCTGGCGTCCCTACAGCAGAAGGCGCATGGAGCACGTCGACAACCTCGGACGCGTTCCATGCCGCGCGCGATGCGGCGACCACCGCCGAGGGAACGTGCTCCTTCTCCTGCTTTTGTTTGCGCCACGATTCCACATCGCACGCGCGGCAGACATCCTTCCCCGCCGGCATTCCATAGGCTCTCGGGGAACGTAGAACGTGCGCCTGGCACCGCGGACATAGGACGCCGATCTCGGCGTAGCCGCTATCCTCGAAGAGGCCGACGCGGGCGAGGCCGATCTTGTACCTCGGCAAGTCGCGGTCGCTGGGCTCGTCGTTGAACGAGTGCCTGAAGGACAAGTCGCAGAAGCCGGCCTCGTTCCTATGCCAAGACCCTTGGCTGTTAGGTGGGGGTGAACACCACGCCAAGTACTGTGCGAGGCACGCAGTGCACTCTGCATCGGCTACCAACATCCCCGTGTAGTGCTCGCCGCCTTCTGCTGCCGTGAGCACGCGCGGCTTCTCGACGAGCACCACACGTCCCGGGCAGTACTTGCAGTCGGTGCGGCAGAGGTTACGGCTCATTGTCTTCGGCCTTGTCTTGCGCGATGCGGCGCTCGCATATCTTAAGAAGAATCCAATACCCCACGAGGTCCTTGAGCGCGTCCTCGCCTGCAGCGTGTCCACAAACCAGCCGCGAGAGCTTGTCGTCCATGCGAACGCGAATCTGCTCTGCAGGGTCGCTTTTGGAGATAGCGCGCAGCGGCGCGAGAGCGCTGTCGCCGTAGGCCGCGTTCTTCTCGACGAGGAACTGCGCGAGCTCGAGACACTCGCGCAAGATCTCGATGGCGTTCGGGCCTTCGAAATTGAGTCCGATGGCAGTTTCGAGGAGTTCCTGGAAACGTTTCTCGTTCCTGTTCAAGACATCACCTCTACGCATTCGGGTTTCACCCAGTTCCGGACCGCGATGCTGTCTCCGACGCCGCCCACCTTGGCGACCTTCAGGTCTCCGCAGCAGTCGTCGTACCCTGAAACCAACCACGTCCCATCGAGCACGCAGCCGTAGTGCGTCTGTCCGCACGTCACGCGCACGTGGCGACCGACGTACGTACTCTCGACCCGCTCTTTCTCCAACACAGCAGCGCGTGAAGAGAAGAATGCGTAACCTGCGTAGAAGAGCTTCGCCAAGAACTTGAAAAGGCTCTCGATCAAGGCACCACCTCCACACACCCCAGAGGCAGATGTAGAATTTCAGTGGCCTCTGGATCCCCGTTCAACCGAACGAGTCTAAGACCACAACCATCGTCGGGCGCAGTCACGCGCCACAGCCCGTTCCAAATACGACCACAGTGTTTTCGCATGCACACCACGCGGACGTTCTTCCCGACGTACTCTTCTGCTTTCATGTCCACTTCACCTTTGCTGTTGCCTGGGCATCCCAGTACACGTCCCATCGACCGTCGCGTGCCAAGTCGTACGGCTGCAAGCGGCCTTCTTTGTTGAAGATGGCCTCGGCGTCCTTCGACCAGCGCTTCGACAAGGCCGGCACGCACTTGACCGGCACGTCGGGCAGGTACTTGTTGCAGGCATCGACCATGACCTTCGCCATCTCGAAGGCTTGCTCGTGGGCGCGGTCCTCGTCGACCTCGGCGAGGATCTCGTCGTGGATGAACCCGACAGGCCGCACACCGTAGAGGACCGAGCCCGCCTCTTTCACGTAGCAACGCCGCTGGACCTCGTAGAGCGCGGCCTTCGCGCCGTCGGCGCCGAGCGCTTGAAAGAAGCTGTTGGAGGCCTGGGTAAACGTCACGCCGCCGCGGGTGCGCTTCACGTAGAGTTGCTCGATCTGACCGCGGCCAGAAATTGGATCGATGTGGTCTCGAATCCACTTGAAGTATTCGACCCACTCAGGATACAGAGCACCCCACTCGTCATTGTACTTCCGGCAGTCCTCCAGCGTCAGCTTCACACCATAGCCGCGCGCGAAGCCGACCATTCCACGATTTCCAAGCCCGCCGGGCTTTCCGAAGTTCCAGACTTTCCCTAACTGACGGTAGAACTTGATTTCCTTCTCGTGCTTGCGGCTTAGAGCCTCCTCATAGCTGATGCCCATCAACTTTGCACCGAACTCCAAGTGCGGGTCACGGCCAGCGTTCAAGGCCTCACCGAGCTTCGAGTACCCAACGATCACCATGCACGCCTGGGCGCCCGTGCACAACTCCAACCCGCCGAAGTCGTCGTCGGCGTAGAGCTTCCCCGGCCGCGCCTCAAAGCATTCTCGAATACCTACACCCTTTGGAAAGTAGTTGAGCGCGCGCTTCGGGTTCTGGAACTGAAACCCGTTGGTCGGACTCCGGCCATTCTTACCCTCCGCGCGGCTCTTCGCGCATGCCGTGCGCCCCGATTCCACCAACGTGATGTAGCGGGGTTGGATGGGCTCGCTGACGCCCTTCAAGAGGTCCGGCACGTGCGTGTTCAAGATGTTGTGGAGCTGCGTTCGGGTCGAGTAGTCCTTCAACAACTGGTCGCCAGACTCGTTGCAGGCATCCTCGTCGACCGAGAGGTACGGGATGAGTTCCTCCTCGGTGAACACGACGTCGGGTTCGAGGTCCTTCTGCTTCTTCTCCCCAACCCGCTCCATGAACTTCTCGTAGCCGGCTTCAGTGAGCTTTGGGCGCAAGCCGGCCTCCTTGCAGACCTGGAGCATGCGTGCCTGCGCGAGGCGGATATTCCTGGTGCCGTCTTTCCGGACCAACCCCGCGGCCACGAGGCCGACCGAAACGCGCTCGTAGGTCTCGGAGGCGACCGCGCGGAGGCGTTCGATCTTGTCGGGGTCCGTCTTCACCCCCCAGCACATCAAGAGCTGCAGCGCGAAGGCCGCGCGCGCCTGCGCCGGTGAATCCGCGAGGTACTTGCGGTCGATGCTGTCCCACTGAGCCTCGCCGATGAGGAGCGGCCCATCGGCATCGTCGAGCGGATACTCGATGGCCTCCTTCGGCCACTTGTCCGCGGGCACGTCGTGAAGCTCGCGGTATCGAAGGCGCCAGGCATCCGGGCCCTTCTCTGCCGTCCGGTCGCGCTTGAGCCAGCGTTTCTCGAGCGCGGCCAGCGAGTAGCCCTGCGTGTGCTGGATGAAGGTCATCCTACCCTTGGCGTTGTCGATGAGCTGCTGACTGAGGCCGACGTCTATCACTCTGTTGTCGTCGTAGGCCTCGAACACGCGGTGGAAGAGGTCCGGCCACTCACGCAAGGCGCAGCACATATCGTAGGCGACGTTGGCACCGTAGATGGGATCGGAATTGAGCACCCCGAGAAAAGCGTTGCGCATGTGCCCGTCGGCGCGGGCGTAGAGTCTCCGGTCTGAACTCGAAGCCGCGGTCGTGACGCAGACCACCGGCGGCGCGAGACGGCCCGGCCTGATCAACCACGTTTCTTGGTCGTATCCTGTAGCAGTCACGTTTCTCCGTTCCCCTTGCGGGCCCCCGTTTTTGCTCTGACCGGATGGAACAACAGAAAGAGCGTGGACGGGAGAACTCCACCCAACCGACCGAACCTTCCCGCGCTAGCGGGACTCAAGGAGGTTCGAGATCCGGCCGTCAGTCCTTGGAGGTGTCCCTCGGCTGCCAGTTGTGCTTGGTGAACTCACCGCCCTCGGGACGGCCGGGCTTCGGCTTGGTGCGGATCGTCACGCACTCCAGGTCCATCACGGTGTTCTCCAGTACGTTGGTCTTCTCGTCGACGCAGATGTCGCAGATCTGCGCGAACGACAAATCCATCCCGAGCCTCTTCGCCCAGTACTTGCACACCTGCGTGGCCGCATCTTCGGCAACCGGGTCCACGCCACTCACCGCGGCGATGAACGCCTTCATGTTCGGCTTGCCCATCACGTTCGTCAGGTCGACGACCTGGCTGCGCTCGGAGCCGACCTTGATCTCGTCGTTCGAGCTCTCGAGCACCTTGGTCTCGACGATGAGCATCGGGCTGTTGTCTTCCTGAGACTTGATCACTTTCACGACGAGGAGCTTGACCTTGAAGGTCCCCTCCTTGAACCAGTTGCCACTCTTGGTGACCTTCGCGTCGGCCACCTCTCCAAACAAATCGCTGAACTGTCCCATTGCTTTTTCTCCTCTAACCTACCCCTCCGAAGTGGAGGGGGAAATCTATTGGTTCAACCACACGTCCAATCTTTAGGTTTATTCTCGTCTTCCCACCAACCCGCAATGAGTGTGTCAGGCAGCATCACACCCGTTCGATCGAAGTCGTAGACGAGCAAACCCTTCTCGACACCCCAGGCTGCATGTCGACGATGCTCGTAGGGTATCTCCATAGAACGTCCAGGTGGCATCTGAGAAAGCACAACACGCGCCATATCCACCCAACGTAGACTCTTTTGTTCCCAGTGAAGCGGCACCCACCAAATCACCAAAACACCCAGAGCAAAAGCCCCAGCAGCTAACCAAGAGTTCACCACAGCGCACCGTCCCTCTTCGGCAACGCGAACGGACTCACTGTCGCGCGCGTGAGCTTCTTCGAGCCCTCGACAGCCTCGGCGTAGCGCACGTCACGCATCGCCTGCGCCCAACATTCGCGCTCGACATCGCACCCGATGGCGACCTCGACCCAGACCTCGTCAGCTTCTTGGCCTGGCCTGTGCATTCTTCCGACGAGCTGTTCGTTGGTGTTCCCAGTCGGCGGCGGGCTGATGATGAGATTGTCGCTCCAGCGGTGCTGAAGGTTCCGGCCTTCGTTATTGCTCCCGACGCTCGCGATAATGCAACCGTCCTTTGGGTCGGCGCCTTCGATGTACCTCACGCCGCAGAGGCCGAGCTCGTGGAAGTACGGCAGGCCCAGGTCCTCTTGGAGCTTGTCGCCGAGCGCGACCTCGCTCACCCAGATGATGCCCGTGTGCTCCTTGCACCAGTCGTCGACGAACCTGACCATGCGATCGTCAACCCAGACGGGCACGGTCTTCGGGTCGAACGTGTCGCGCACGGCTTTCCACTCCCGGTACAACGTGGCTTCTGCGAACCCGAGCTTGTCGTTCACTGCGGCCTTCGCGACCAGGGCCTCGCTCTCGAGGCCATGCACGTGCTCGTCGAGCACGCGACGCACGACGCGCTTCCACGCCAACCGCGCCTGCAGCCACTCCTTCGGCGGCGGAATCTCATAGGCGTACCAGAACCCGCTCGTGAGCGTCCTGAAGATGCGCCAGCGCGCGGCGAGGTCGTTGTCGGTGACTGGGTCGCCGTTCGGCTTCTCGCCGGCGCGGAGCTTGCGCGCCAACGCTCTCGTCGCCTCGTTGTAGCCGATGACGGGCGTCAGAACGACGTTCAACGACGCGGCGCAGCCGTCGGTCTCGACGGCGACAATGCCGGGTGTCTCGTCCATGCGACGCTTGAAGGCCTCGCGGACGCCGTCGCGGGTTTCAACCTCGACGCCGCCACAGAGCTTCTTCAACGCGCCGACCTCGACCTCGACGCGCTTGTCGGAGAACTTCATCTCGTCGAGCGCCGCGGCCCAAACTTCGAGTTCCTCCTTCACCTGCGGCAGCGGCATCTTCTCGCCGGGCATGCACCAGCGGAGAACGTGCGCGAAGTCGAGCAAGCTCCTCGACGTGATCGTCCCCGACATCGCGACGACCCTGACGTGAGAACGCGCTTCGACGTAGGCGTTGATGCGGCGCGTTACGGCCGCATCGCGGTTGCGGAGTCGGTGGACCTCGTCCAGGATGAGCAGGTCCGGTGCCGACTCCTCGAGAAACGCCGTGCCCCCTTCGCGCGAGAGTTGCTCGTAGCTGACCACAGGCTCGCGCAAGGTCCACGCCGACGAACGCCAGTGTTGTCGGAGTTGCGCAAACTCTCGGTGCGTCTTCTCCCGGAGCTTCGCGGGCACGACGAGCAACGCCTTGGTGTACTTCTCGTCGGTGTCGAGCACGACCGGCGCGAGGATCGACACGATTGTTTTTCCAGAGCCGATGGGTAGCTTGCCAAACAGGAAACCCAGGTCGTGCAACTCTTCGAGCGCCTTAGCCTGCGCGGGCCAGAGCTTCATCGTGCCCCTCGGCGTCTTCAAGTACGCGGTCAAGACCTCGACGAGTTCCTCCAGGCGTGGGTCCTCAGTCCAGACCCGGCGCTGGAGGCCTAGGATGCGGCGCAGCTCGCCGGTGTCCGGCACGCCATCGCGCTTGAACATGCGACCGACGCGCGCGCGGATGCGCGCCAAGAGTTCTGGGTTGTCGAGCATGTTCATCTCGTGAACGAGTCCGTCTCCAACATATGACGGATGAATGGCTTCAACGTGAATTCCGGAAGCGTGCGGAAGATCTCGGCCGCCATCGCGCAAGATTGTGGGTCCGGCTTCGAGATCAAGACTTCTCCGGTTTCCGGTTTCCGGATCACGCATCCACCACAACCGCACGTCCGACGTGCGTGCTGGACGCGAGCTTTCGCATCCCATGGGTCTTTCACGTAAAGCTTCGTGGACCCCAACTCAACAACGCAATCGGGAAACCCTCCATGGTCGCGAACCAGGATAGGTCGCAGCCGATTGTCCTCCCACAACGACATGTGGTACGGCTCGCTCACTATTCCTCGAGTTCCTTGGCGAGCTCGCGAGCCTTGGCGGCGATCTTCTTGGCGTAGTCCTTGTCGTCGACGTGGTAGACGCCCGCGCGCACGAGCTGCGCGGCGAACATCTGCACGGCTGTGATGCCAGCGCCCGCCGGCACAACCGCAGCCGTCGCTCCCTTCGGCCGTCCACGCTTCTTGCCGTCTGCCGGCGCCGCAGCGGCCTCCGTCCCGGCGTTGGGGTCAGGGTCAGGGGAATCGAGCGCTGGCTCCTCGGGCGGGTTCACGCGCGGGCCATCGGCCGTCGACGCCGAGGACGTCTCAGGCGCGTTCCCGCTGGGCGCGAGGCCTTTGGAGGCGCGAATCTTGGCGAGCGCCTGGTCGACGTCGCTGGTGCCTCCCGCGGCCTTGGCGACCTCGGCCGCGGCCGCGTTCTTGGCGCCGTCCGAAGCCTCGCTCGAAGCTGACTTGGCTGCGGCCCCATTGCCTTTCAAAGCGAGTGCCGCGGCCTTCGCTTTGTCGAACAAACTCGTGCTCTTCTCTTCTTGTGCCATGATCCCTCTCATCTTCTCGCGTCCGGTCAAAATGCAGGGGTCGTCCCGGTATGGGCAACCCCCGTAAGCTTCACAAGCACCCGCATTATAGGGCAGGTCCATCGCCATGCGCCCTGCGCGGTGGTGGTCGAGCATCTCGGCCGCCGTGGCTTCTATCCCGTCGAACGTCTTGAGCAATTCCGGGGTACGCATGAATCCGAAGTGCTCGGCCTGCACGTCGTCGGGCTTCTTCGGCACCGGCATCCCCTCCGGGAGTACAACCAACTGGACCTTGCGCGCCGCCGGCTTCGAACCCTCTTTGCCTTCTGCCCCCGCCCTGTAGTAGACCCAGCTCTTCCTCAACACCACAGGTCGCATATCCTCCCAACCCTCAGCTTGGGCGCGTATCGCGACTTTCTTGAACCCTGCGATGCCGTACGAGCAAGCCTGAACGTCTTGCATCAGGTCGTCGGGCGACTTCATCCACTTGAAATCCGTAGTGGTTTTGTGGTCGGTGATGTCGACGAGGATCTTGTCGGCCTCGCGCTCGAGCTTGAAGTGGTCGAGCTTCATCACGTAGATGCCGACTTCCGTCGTGAGGCGGAACTCGTGCTCGCTCTCGCCTGACATCGGCGCGGGGAGCAACTTCAATCCCGGCTGCACCATCTTACCGATTTCCGTCGACAAATCGGGGGGTTCACCGCGCGCGAGCCACGCGTCGAGCACGTCGTGAGCATCGGTGCCGCGCTGAGCGAAGCGGTTGGAGGGCTTCTTGATCTTGTCCCGCTTGTTCCACGCCCACTTGCGTGGGCAGAGCCGGTAGGTGTCGACCTGCGTGGGGCTCAGCGTGTTAGCGAGCGCGACTTCGTCCAGCACCGGCCGTGACCTCCTCGGACGCGGAACATGCACTTGCGCAAGCAAACCGTCAAGCGCGGTTCAGACGATTTCTAGAAAGAAAAATTCGGAGACGGAAACCTTGACCAGGAGATCTCCGGTGAGGTAATCCGGACGACCCGATCCTCGAGCCGAGGAGCCGGGACCCCTCCATGCCCCTCACCTGGTCTGGCTGTCGTTTTGTATCAAACAGCAAGTTTGTAGATGTCCAGAGAACGCAGAAGAGCTTCGGCGAGTTCGTAGCAGGATTCCTCGACCCGACGACGTTCAAGGTCGCGGAGCGCAAAGAAGATCTCCCGCTGTTCATGCCGGCGGAGTACGCGCGCGTCGGCGCCAAGCGCCTCGCCGCGAACGTCCTGCGCGTGCACATGCTCGTGCTCGACTTCGACAAAGGAACACCGGCGCAGATCACCCAAATTCTGCAGAACGCCGCGCGCTACGGCCACGTCTTCTACACATCGTTCTCGCACGACCCTGACAGCCAGTGGAAGTTTCGTACCATCACAAAGCTCTCGCGCCCGGTCGACCAGACCGAGTGGTCGAGGTTCCTCCCTCGCGCGGTCGACGCCCTGGGCGCCACCGGCCTCAACGACACCAAGTGCGGCGATGCCTGCCATATGTACTACGTCCCCGGCGGCAAGGACCCCGCGAAGTATCGCTGCATCGGGGAGGATGGACCCGCGCTCGACGTCGATGCCGTGCTGCAGCGCCCGCTGCCAAAAGGGGTCGAGGAGCAGAAGCAGAAGGTCTACCCCGAAATCCTCGAAGAGAAGGACCGGGGGCAAATCGACGAAGGCCTCAAGCTGTTGTGGGACGCGAAGGTCTCCAATATCGCCGACGCGATAGCCGCCGCGCCGTTCCCCGGCAGCATCTACAACCTGAAGTCCCACGACGTGTTCGGTGGCTCCCGCGGTATCCCGCACATCATCAGCGAGGACCGCGTCCGCAAGATGATTCGGTCCGCGCTCGACCAGCGCTACAACGGCTACAGCAGCGACGACGCCGTCGAGGCCTACAAGATCAAGAGCTACAAGCAGGTCGATGACGCTATCGAGCAAGGCAAGGCCAAACCGTGGTGGCCGCTGAAGGTCGAAGAGGTCGACGCCCATGCGCTCACAGACATGGGTAATGCCGACCGCTTGCTCGAGCGCTACAGCGAAGACCTGGCGTACGAACCCGCCTGGGATAAATGGCTCGTCTGGAATGGAACGCACTGGAACGCCGACGCCGGAGACACGCTGGTTCAAGAACGCATGAAGGAAGCCGTGCGAGAGATCGAAACCGGAGAACTAAACGTGTGGCTCATGGAGTGTTGGCGCCTGAAAGAACTGCACGAGGGCGTCAAAGACGATAAGAACACTTCTGAAGAAGTCCGTGCTCGCGCCGAGTACGACTACGAAGAGGCAAAGAAAAACATCGCCCAGCTCGCGAAGTTCGCGGAGAAATCGCAGCAAGCCCCCCGCGTCGCTGCCGGTGTATCTCTCGCTGCTTCAGACCCACGCGTCCTGTGCTCTCACAATGAGATGAACCAAGACCCTTGGCTCTTGAACGCCGTCAACGGCACAGTCGACCTCCGCACCGGTATCCTAAGACCGCACCGACGTGAAGACATGATCACCCGCATCGTCCCGCACGAGATACTCGACATCCCGACGCCGTATTTCGACCGCTTCCTTGAAGAGTTCACTTGCGGCGACCCAGAGCTCATCGCTTTCTTGTGGCGCCTGTGGGGCTACATCGCCATCGGCATCACGGCTGAGCAGATCATCGTCATCTTCCACGGCGACGGCGCGAACGGAAAGTCAACGTACCTGCGCCTCATGCTCGAAGCATTCGGCCACGGGCCGTCAGGCTACGGCGTCGCCGTGCAGAGTTCGAACCTCCTAACGAGCAAAGGCTCAGACCAGCACGCGACGTGGCGTATGACCCCGTACGCAAAACGCTTAGTTGTTTGCCAAGAGGTAGAAGAAGGCCGCACGCTCGCCGAAAGCCAACTCAAGGAGCTCACCGGTTCAGACCTGATCACCGGACGGAAGATGCGCCAGGATGAATGGAGCTACGTCCCGCAGTTCACGCCGGTGCTCGGCTGCAACAGCCTCCCGCACGTCCGCGGCGTCGACGAGGGCGTCTGGCGACGGTTCGTCATCGTCCCGTGCCGCGCTTCGTTCAAAGGGCGCGAGGACAAGACCATGTTTGAGAAGCTGAAGGGCGAGATCCCCGGCATCTGGTACCGGGCCGTGAAGGAAGCCGCCGCGTGGCGCGAGGCCGGCAAGCTGGTCATGCCACAAGCTGTCATCGACGCCACATCCGCGTACAGAATTGAACAAGACCCGCTAGGCGACTTCTTTGAGAAGTGGACCGTCACGGGCGAACCGGAATCCTTCGTCACGCGCGCGAACCTGTGGAACGCGTACGCCGAGTATTGCCAGGACACGCGTCAGCAGATGTTCCATGAGCGCAAGCGCTTCTACGCCGCGGTAGAGAAGACAGGGAAGGCCCTTGGGGATCCGTTCCGCGAGCACAAACGCAACGGAACCCGCGGCTTCATCTGCTTGCGGTTGAAGGACCCGAAAGAGCGCGTGGACGCATCCCCGCGAGTGCAACTTCAGAAGATGTTCAACGAAGAAAACGAACCGAAGAACTAGGGTAGTGTCCTAGCACGCGGTGTGTTTTTCAACGTACGCGAGGATTGTCTCGATGTCCTTCACGGAGGCGTTGCTCTTCAAGCGGTTGCAACGCCAACAAATTACCGCGACGTTGCCTTTGACGTAGCCTTTTTCAGGCACCAAGCGATCAAGCGAGGGTGATTTATCCCTACCTACTTGTCCGCGCCCAGCGCTGTAATCGAAAGCTCTTCCACAGCAAGCGCAACTCAACGGGGGTTTTTTCATCAACATCTCTCGCAAGTCGCCATCGAAAGGAAGGCCGCGAAAGACAGCGCGACTCAACGCGCTTTTCACCAAGATAGACATACGCTTCGAAGGTTGCGCAGAGGACTTCTGCTGAACCTCTCGACGACAATCCTTACAACGCGGCTCTCGCCGAGTGAGCGTGATGTTGCTCTTATCAAATTCGTCGACCGACTTGCGCTTCTTGCAGCAGGCACAATCGAGATGCGTGGTTGACTCGCGCACCGCAACCCAAAAACGCTCAACCTCTGGACCGTTGAAAGGCATGCGATCCTCCAGGGCACTTACACGAGCACCCAAATTTTCATCCCTTTCATAAACAATTACGAATACATGCTTCCGGTTTTTTTCGCTTTCTTGTTTGGTACCACATTACACCCTTAAGACAAGGTAGGATTGAAAAAACCTACTCTCTCTTAAGTAATAAATTGGAGAGTGTCCCTGAGAGCCCCGAGAACTTAACTTTATGTTTTTATTCACGAAAACGTAAAAAGTGTTTGAGACCATCAAACCCTGGCTGGGTGGAAAACGCGAGGTAGCGGGAAAAAAGTCACGTCTGCGCCAGCGCATGCACCTTCCAGAACGCAACCGAGGCCTCCCGCTCGGTCTCGGACAGCGACGGGTCTCCAGGCTCCCGTGGCGCCAGCGGCCCGCCATGCGCGGTGTACAGGAGGCATGGTAGGTCGCCGTGTGGTCCGGCGATGACGGTCAGGAGCCGGCTGGGCAGCGCCCCCACCTTGGGGTTGAGCAGCACCCTGGACGGGTAGCTGCGGCCGGGCCTGACGACCATCTGGACCTCGTCGTCGCCGACGTCGGGCTGCCCGGTGGACGGCCCATGCAGGCCGCACGGCAGGTCCGCGAGTTCGGGCGGCAGGTCTACGGTCGCGGTGAAGAAATCCGAGCGGTCGCCGAAGCTCTCGAGGATGAATCGGACGTGTCCGAGCGTGAGGGCGTGGTCGAGGTGAGAGAGACGGTTGATGTTGAGCATGCCCGTTAGACGCGGCAGAACGCGAAGTCTGACAGACGAACGTGGGATGAATGCACTTGCGCATCTTAGAGTCAGAGTCTGTAAGGGAGCGAGCGTGGGTGTTTTCGACAAAATGCGTGTGCTGGGTTTGGACATGCTCGTTGCCAGTCAAGCTTGGCTCGCGGACGATCGTCTTGCTTTAAAAGAGTCCGGTTTGTTTCTGTTGGAGCATGGGCTTCCGGAACAAGAAGTGTTCTCTGTTGTTAAAACCAAAGGGCGAGGTCTGGCTGGGAAGTGGGGGGCTTGCGGTTTTCCCACTGTGGATGTTGGACAACGACTTGCCGCGTCTCTTATGGCGACAGGCTTGAGTGTTGATGCGTTAGACACGCTCGTTGTGCTGCCGTGGCCGGCTTTCATGATCCGAATTCCGACAGGATTGTTGAGCGTGGAAAGTCCAATTGAGTCAGGGGAGTACCCTGTCACTCTGATAGGTATGATGCAGTATTTGGACGCTCTACATTTATGGGTGGCGTCGGAGCGCAACGAACTCAACCTTTGGAATCAAAGCGCGAATTTCAGCGGGTTGTATCACCATGAACCCCCGTCGGAGGAGTCTCGAGTTCTGCTTGAACGAACACTTCCACCCGGAGAATGGGCGCCGGTGGTGGACGGACAGCGACTGCGGACAGTGCACCTCATTCTCAACCTCCTCGCCGGCGTCTGCCTCGAACTCTCGGACCCCCGCACCCTTGCCGACTCCAGCCAAGGCTCCTCTGGCGGTGGCTTCAAGAACGTCGACGGCAAGAGGACGGCCTTACCGTCCTACGATCGCTTCGAACTCCGCCGCGCCGTCCAGGTCGACGTCCGCGACGCCGTCCGTGCCTACGTCGAGCACGGCGGTCGTCACCCGAAGGTGCAGACCTTGGTCCGCGGACACTGGAAGATGCAGGCGCACGGCAAAGGCCGCGAGCTGCGGAAGCTCGTGCACGTCGAGCCGTACTGGCGCGGCCCAGAAGACGCTCCAGTCTCGGCTCGCGTGAAGTTGTAGAATGCACTTGCGCATCTGCGCGTCTCAACGTAGAACCCTCTTCTCTTTCCCCAAGGAGTCCGATGTCCGACCACAAGACAGACCGCGTCCTGGCCTTCCTGCAGGACATCTACCCGACGGCGCAGTTCCTTCCGAGCATCGGAGAGAAGCTCGGCATCAATGCAAACACGCTCCGCGGCATGCTCCCGCGCCTGGTCAAGCGCGGCGACGCCGAGCGCGTGAGTCCCGGCTGCTACAAGGCGACGAAGCCCAGGAAGCCAGCGGAGACGACGATCGCGGTTGTGACGTGATGCGGGCGCGCTGCAGGGTCTGCGAGCAGTTGTTCAGCTTTGGTGATGGGGTGCCGAAGCCGAACTGCTCGAAGACGGACTATCTTGACCCGTGCGTTCCGGGAGAGACCGGCGAGAACCCCGCTGAGCTTCGGCCAGTTCTTCCTGCGCCTCCTCTTGGCGTCGAGCCCGCGTGGGTGTGGCACGAGAAGCGCATTCGAGCGCTCGTGGAAGCTGTGCAGCGACAGTTAGCCCTCGATGCGCGCCTGAACATGGAGAAGGTCTCTGAGTGGCTCTCGGAGGCGGCCGAACTCGCGGAGAGGCCGCACCCTTCGAAGCCGATCGAGACCCGATGACCGACCTCACCGAAGAAGACCTCTCCGGGATCGTCGACCGCGCCGTCGGTCGGTGGCTCCGCGTCTCGGCCGACATCTCGTTCAAGTGCACGGGCTACGGTGTCGAGTTTCGTTCCGCGGCGATGAACCTCGTGCACACCGGGAGTGCCATCTGCGACCTGCTCAAGAACAGGAAGGACTTGCGCGCCGAGGACGTGCTGCACCTTATCAATCGCTGGAACGGAAGAGCGTTGGCTTTCGAGAGGGAGACGGCGAGACCAAGATTCAAGCCAAATCTTGACTTCGCGGTCGAGCTCGTCGCGGCCGGGGGACACTTGGTCAAGCTCTTGTCGATGTTGCCTTGCGCCGCTGAACCCGCGCCCGCCGCGCCCGTCGAACACCCGCTCGTCGCCAAGGTCCGCGCGGAGCTCTGGGCGCCCGGAAAGTTGCCGACGCCGGAGAGCGTGGCGGCGTTCGTGGAACAGGCTGTTGCGACAACTCTCGCAGGCGCGGTCCCTACTGAGCTTGCGGCTCAAAGCATCGTGGAAATACAGAAGAAGCACCGAGAGGCTTTGCGGGAAGCAACGCAAAAAGCCTCGAAGATAGACCTCGCGCTGTCGGGTCTGTCCGACGCCGAACTAGCCTTCCTCGAGAGCGTCGTCGTCGAGCTCTCCCGCGCCAAGGTCAAGTACCCGGACCCTCGCCGGCGTTTCGCAGCCTTGGTCTCCGAGGTCGGCGAGGTCGCGACCGCGTTCTTGCGTGAGACGCCGGAGCGCGTTCAGGAAGAGGCCGTGCAGGTGGCGGTGGTCGCCATGCGGATTGCTACCGAAGGCGACCCGACGTTGGAGAAGCGATGATGTCGACTTTAGAGAAGGACGTTGAACATATTCGTCTCATCAGCAAACTCCACGAACAAAGGCAACGCGAGAATGCCGAAGCCGCGCGGCACGACGCCTGGTGGGCGACCTACCGCGCGGCCCTGCCCGCGGCTATGGCGGCGTTCCCGAAGGTCAGCGGCGGAGGATCCACGAGCTGGCACGTAACGCCCTGGGACGCCGCCCACGACCGCGCCAAAGGCCAAGCCGACCTCGCGCACGGAGCGCTCGCGCCTGACCTTGAGGCTCGCATCGCTGCGGTGTGCCAGGAAGCCAGGACGGCGTTCTTGGCTGGAGACGTTCCGCGCATCGACGTCGCGCTTGCTGCGCTCGCAAACTTGGCTTGGAGGGCGATGTGAAGAAGACGCCACGCCAGAACCTGCGCGCGCTCTGGCACGAGGTCGACGCTGTCGATACGGCTTACCTTCAAGGGAACAAGGAAGGGATCAAGGCCACGCTGCGGCGCATCCTTGCTCTCGGGCAGGAAATGCTTGAGGAAGTTGAGAAGTCGCCGTGACCGCAACACACTGTGTGTTTTGCGCCAACAAGCTCGATGCTCTCGGCAGATGCCCGTGCTGTCCGTCTTTCAAAGAGATTGCCGAGCAGCTGCGCTTGATTCTGGGCGGCGTCGAGGTCTCCCGCGAACTATGGACGCACCTCGGCAACGAAATTTCTATCGTAGACCGCCTGCTCGAAGACCCGGAGCTTCAAGTGCAGAATGCGTTCGGCGACCTCGTCGCTGGGTTGACGAAGCTCCGTGAGTACGCCGAAGGTCGGGCGCTCGAAGAGGGGAACAAAGAGTGACCGTCTTCAACGTCGAGCAAGCAGACGCCGTCAAGTATCTCAAGAGATTGCCGGACGGCGAGGTAGATCTCTGCATCACCGATGTCGCCTATGAGTCGCTCGAGAAGCACCGCGCCATCGGCACCACGACCCGCCTCAAGCACTCGAAAGCCTCCTCGAACGACTGGTTCCCCATCTTCAAGAACGAGCGCTTCGAGGAGCTCTTCGTCGAGGTCTACCGCGTGCTGCAGAAGAATGCGCACTTCTACTTCTTCTGCGACCAGGAGACGATGTTCGTCGCCAAGCCTGTCGCTGAGAAGGTCGGGTTCAAGTTCTGGAAGCCTATCGTGTGGGACAAACTTTCCGTTGGCATGGGATACCACTACCGTTGTCGCTACGAGTTCATCCTCTTCTTCGAGAAGGGCAAGCGAAAGCTCAACAACCTGGGCATCGCGGACGTCATTCCGTGCAAGCGTGTTCGCAACGGGTATCCGACCGAGAAGCCTGTCGAGGTGAGCGAGGTGCTCATCGCGCAGAGTAGTCAGCCAGGGGAGACGGTTGTAGACCCCTTCTGCGGGAGCGGGAGCGTTGGCGTTGCGGCTTTGAGGCTCCAGCGAAATTTCCTTGGCTGCGACATCCAAGCAGAGGCGATGGAGCACACGAGGACGAGGTTGGAAACTTTGAACAGGAGGACAGCATGAGAGAGCTCGGACTCGGAATTGCGGCCGTCATCGCTTTGTTGGCGCTCACTTGGGTGCTGCAAGGTAACCACTTTTTTCTCTACAAGTACTTCGCCTCAAAGCAGGAGCAGGTGCGCCGCGAGGTCTTCGAGCAGTCGAAGGCGTACAACCAGGGAGTGATCCAGGAGCTGCAGAACATGCAGTTCGAGTACGAGAAAGCCGCGCCGGAGCACAAGGCTGCGCTCGCCTCGATCATCTTGCACCGCGCTGCGGACTACGACGAGAACAAGTTGCCCTCGGACTTGAGAGTGTTCATTTCCAACCTGCGAAACCGGAGGACCGAGCCATGAAGAAGCTGTTGATCTTGATCCCGTTGTTGATGGCTTCGCGCAACTGCGAACCTTCGAGCGACGACATCCAGCGCGACCAGCAGGAGCGCGTTCTTGCGGAGGGTACGTCGCAGGTCGGTATGCCCGCGATCAAGAACTTCCGCGAGCGTAAGCTCTTGAAGGACATCATCGAATTGCGCGATCAGACAGGCCTTGCAACGTACACCTACGTCTTTGCCGAGATGACGGGGCAGTTCACGTTCCTGTGCGCCTCGGTGGGCTACGGGCTTCCGTATGCGACGCAGTTCACGAATCCTGAGAAGATCGACTACAGTTCGGGAGGCACTGTAGTCACGATCCCGCAAGCAGATCCGAACGGCCTCTTCTCACCAGCAGCGGCCGAAGGAACGTGGGTGATGTGCAGCGACCCTGACGGCAAAGAAGCGCGACCTGTCTACGTCGAACCGCGCATCGTCGTGTCGCCGTTCAAGCTGGAGACAGAGAAGTCAGCGCCGTCAGAGGGGGATTGACTGTGACGAAAGCGAAATCCAAGGCAACGGTTGACACAATCGTCTTCACCCCGCAGGAGGCGCGGTCGTGGCTCTTGCCGCCGTTTCAACGCCCTCTCCGTGTGAACGCCAAGGTGACAACGCTGGCGGAGACTATCAAGGCAGAAGGCGGCGTCCTGCCGGGGATGTTGACGTTCGGCGTGCTCGGCAAGAAGCGCTACCTAATTGATGGGCAGCACCGGAGGGAAGCCTTCCTCATGTCGGGGTTGGGGGAAGGCATGGCGGACATCCGCATCCACGACTTCGAGACGATGGCCGACATGGGCAGGGAGTTCGTGAACCTCAACTCGAGGCTCGTGACGTTGCGCCCAGACGACATCCTGCGCGGCATCGAGGATTCGCTGCCGATGCTCGGGAAGATTCGCGTGGAGTGTCCGTACGTCGGCTACGACATGGTTCGGAGGGGGGACAAGACCCCCATCCTCTCGTTGTCTGCGCTTTTGCGGTGTTGGCACGCCTCGGCGTCCGATATTCCGGCGTCGAGCAAGCCGGCGCTCGACATCGCGCAGAACCTGACGGAGGACGACACCACCGAGCTCTTGCGTTTCTTGAAGCAGGCCTACTCAGCCTGGGGGAGAGACCCGGAGTACTACCGTTTGTGGTCGGCGTTGAACATGACGATCTGTATGTGGCTCTACCGCCGCATCGTTTCAGGGCCTGGAAAGGTCTCCCTCTTGCACTCGAACTCGCGAAGCGAGCCGATCACGCTCGAGCAGTTCAAGCAGTGCCTCATGTCGCTGAGTGCGGATGTCGACTACAACTCCTGGCTCGTCGGGCGGAACCTCAGTGACCGAGACCGCTCTCCGTGTCTCAACAGGATCAAGAACATCTTCAGCGCCAGGCTCCGGCCCGACAAAGGCCGAGCATGGAAGATGCCTGCGCCGGCGTGGGCGCCCGACGGTGGACACAGGTCGCGATGACCGCAGAGCTCGACAACTTCATGCAATGCTGGGCGTTCGTTGTTGGCGCCGAACTCGCGTGGTCTGTTTTCGTGGGGGGTTGGTAGATGCCCAAGCGCGCTGAATCCCATCCCTGCGTTTCCGACGGCCTCGGCCTTCAGTCTATCGGCCACGAAGATGGCGGCCCGTGGAAGCTCGTCGAGCGCAAGACCGAGAAGTTCCTAGCGATCGTCCGGTTCTGCCCGTGGTGCGGCGCGGAGTTGAGCGAGAAACCCAGTATGTGCGACGGGCTCACGTTCGATGCCTTGAAAAAAGCAAAACGCACGATCGTCTCCAAGCGGCGGCGTGGCAACTCCAAGGGGAAGAAGAACGGTAAGGCGTTGCTCAAGCTTGCGGAGCAGATCCGTAAAGACGGCACCTTCAAGAAACCTGTCAGGAGACTCGGGGAATGACAGACAACATCTTGTATCCCGGCATGGGGGCGCGTTCGCCCGAAGGCCGCGCTTGGTGGCAGTCCGAGACGATCGAGGAGTTCGCGAAGAAGATTTCTGAGATGGACCGAGAGCGACTCGAAGCGCTCTTCCTCGAGATCAAAGCCGCTGTCGTTCGCGTGAACGAACATGTCGGAGACGTGAATCGAGACCCCGAGCGCCGACACGCAGCCCGACGTGCATTGACGCACATGGTCGCGCGTAAGCGCCAGCTAGCGAGCGAGATCTCCAAACGCCAAGAGTTGAAAGTAGCGCGAAACTCCAACATCCTCTCCAATGCCCTCGTCGAGGCTGAAGAGAAAGCCGCTGCCGGAGACGCGCTCGGGGCAGTCAAGCTCGTCATCGAAGCTCTCAAGAAGAAGCGATGAAGAAGCACGACGACCGAGACTCTTCAACCGTGAGCGGCTACTGCCACGACTGCAAGGTCGAGGTCGTGAGAGAGACGTTCTGGGGCGACGATGCGGGACGAAAAGCCGTCGCGCTTCGCGTGGGGTTCGCGCACGATCCGAAGCACGAAATCGCCTGGGACATCTCGAGCTACTCCACGGTGTACATCAAGTGAAGGTCCGCCGCGCTCTCATCATCGCCTCTGCTCTCCTCCCACGCCCGCGCGTCATCTTCGATCGCGAGGGCGGCCGCCCCTACCTCAGCCGCTACTATCTCTCGTCATCCCAAGGCGAAGTCGACCCCGACCTCTTCGACGCCCGTCAAGAGTCGACGCCGGAATGGCTCCCGAAGTTATTCCTCCACCGCTTCCACCGCTCGGACGACGACTCTGCCTTGCACTCTCACCCATGGCACTGGGCGGTCGCTTTCGTCCTGGTGGGCGGCTACAGCGAGGAACGCAGGGTCGGGGACCGCGTCGTGCGCCGAGACGTCCGGCCCGGCCACCTCAACTTCCTCTGGGCGAGTACGTTTCACCGCGTAGATCTGTTCGAAGAAGATGCCTGGTCGCTGTTCCTGGTCGGGCCCAAGACCAGGAAGGGGTGGCATTTCTGGGATCGAGAGACGAAGATGCGGTGCGGCTGGCGGGATTTCGTGCTGTCCAGGCGAGGTGGGCCGGCGGCGCCGTGGGAAGAAGACCGGAGAGAATAACGCGCTTGCGCAAGCGTCTTAGGGGTGGAGGTGCGAGATGAGCGGCGCTAAGAGCACAGGGAGCAGCAGTGAAAAATTCGGCCCGTGCGAAGTTTGTGAGAAGTGGGTGTCGGACGTCTATCTTCGACGAACAGGTAGTGATTACGCTTTCGGGCACGAGCACTGTGTTTCTGGTCCTGTGCGCAAGGTACGTGTCAAGGTGAGTTCTTTTCGCGACAGGTTTCATCACTGATGAAACCCATTGACTACCAGAAGCGCTTCGCGCACGTCGAGAACTGGCACGTCGTCACGAAGACGGGCGTCGTGCATGTCGGCTCGCCGGAGCGCTTGCTCGTCGTCGTCGACGAGTCCCCCTCGCGCATAGGCCAGAAGGTCCTCGGCGGCGCAAAAGGTGAGAAGCTCGCGGATCTCTTCGGCTTCAAAGACCGCGACGAGCTGCTCGAGAACGTCGATGCGCTCAACCTCCTGCTGTGTTGGACTGGGCGGGCGAAGACGGGCGAGGTTTTGTTCCTGATGCGGTCGGCAAAGCGTGAATGGAACCATCTCCGTTTCGAAGCTGGCGGCGTCATCCTTCTCGGACGTGTTGGCGGGATGCTTGGGTTGGGACCGCTCTCGGAGGTGAAGACGGATTACCCGTCGCGTACCATCGCGCTTCCTCGCCCGAGTGATCGTTGGTGGAAAGATCGCGACAACGTCAAGGCCGCCCGTAAGGTTCTCGAACCCTGGGCGGAGTTTGCAAAATACGGAAGGTGGCCACGATGAAACACGCAATCCTGTTCCTCTTCCTCCTCGCTTGCTCCTCCTCCTCCCCCCACGTCGCCTCGACCTCGGCCTCTGGCGCCGGCGGCGCTGCCGGTGACGACATGTCCGGCCTCTTCACCGGCGGCCGCGGCGGCTCGGACGGCCTCGTGCTCCTCGACGGCGGCGGCGGCGCGGCCGGCACTGGGGGTTCGTCCGGAACAGGCGCGGGCGCGGGGGGAGAGGCTGCCGAGGACGGGGGTCCAGACGCCCAGATGGTGGACGGGGGTGTGCTCGACGGAGCGCTCGTCGATGCTGGTCCGGGCCTCGACCCTGAGTGCGAAGGCCTCGAGCTTCCGAACTCAGACTGTCGGTGCGCGGGGTTCGAGACCAGAGCATATTTCTTCTGCCCAGGCCCGTTGGACAAGGCAGGAGCGGTTGCGTCTTGCTTCAGTATCGCGGGGTTGGTTTTGATCGGGAACATAGACCTCCCCAACCAAAACCCAGCTAAGTACAATTTCATCCGAGACTGGAGCGGCGAGGTCGTGTGGATGCTTGGTACCTTGGGTTCAACGACCCCTCCGTACACGATGCTCTGCAACGTGCTGACGGCGGACGGCACGATGCCGGTAGACTGCTCGGAGCTTCATGCCTACGTTTGCGAAGAGAAGTTGTGAAGAGCGCTTTCCGTGCGGGCCTTGATGCGGGCTGCTAGGATGGGCAACATGAAGAAGCGTAAGAACGGCTTCGAAGCGGCGACGGACAACCCGGTGGAGATTGCCGCTCGCGCGATCGCGGAGGCGAAGCGCGCCTTTCGCGAGCGAGACGACTTAGGGGTCCGCCAGGCGGCGAACAAGGCGTGGCTCGCCGCCTCCTCCGCGGCGGACGTCGCGGCCAAGAACATGGGGAGGAAGGCGCCTGGAGGAGCTACAGGCCGGAAGGATGTGCTCGAAGACCTCGAAAAGCTCGCCCGCATGAAGAACGGCACTCTCTTGAATGCCTTCGCAAACGCGAGGCTCGCTCTGCACGGCGAGTGCTTCCACGGGGATTCGTGCCCCTCGTCGCACGAGCTCTTCGGGATGCTCGATGCGGTGCAGAAGATGACGCACGAGGCCGTCGTTGCGTCTGCGAGTACACGCGTCCAACGCGCTATCCGCGCTCGGCGTCGGTGAAGCTAGGCGACCATCGTCGCCCGCTCGCTCGGCGTCGCGCTCCTGAACGCGTTTTGCTTGCACGACTTTCGTAACCGTGTTACGAAAGTCTGCATGGAAGCCCCTGAAGAATGGCAGCGCGTTTGGAAAGGTGTTCGGGATCTGTCCGACCAGTTTGGCGAGAGAATCATTTTCATCGGCGGGGTCGCGGTCTACCTCCACGTCAAGGGGAAGCGGAAGGCGTTCATCGGGTACAGCCACGATGGGGATTTCTACATCTCGTTGGAGGACTTCGCGGAGCTGCGCGACGCCGAGGAGGTGGTCTCGAACAAGAGGCTTGGCAAGCATCAAGTCATCAAGGACGGCATTGACTTCGACGTCTACGTGGAGCGCAACAATAGCTTGCGCGTGCGGTACGAGGACATCGAGGCTGCGTCGGTCGTCATCGACGGTGTGAGGGTCGCGAGCCTCGAACACCTCTTGCTCTTGAAGCTCGATGCTTACCAGAACCGGCGCGGGAGCCGCAAAGGGGAGAAGGACGAGACCGACGTCATTCGACTCGGATTTCTGCTGTCGTCCGGGGTGGATCGGAAGCTCTTGGAGCCCTACCTAACTGAAGCAATGTTAGAACTTCTTCGCTCAGTGGAGCGTTCGAGCCAGTTCTTCGAGCTGTGCCGAAAGAACGCACACGAGGCAAAGAAGCTGCGTGAGGCGTTCCATGTCACGGTGGAGGCTGTCGCCTCCGTTCTTTCTTCGCCAAGCAGGAGACGGTGATGCGTCCCATCGTTCTCGATCCTTGTATCTCGTCTCCGCGCAACGTCCGCGTTGCGCGAGACTTGAAGTCGGTGTCCTACACGACGGTCCCGGAGCTGTGCTCCCGCGCGGGGATTCCTCTGAAGGTCACGATGGCGTCGTGGCACAAGGTCATCTTGCACGCTGGCACGGAGCATCTTCGAACGCCGGTAGCGTCGTGCGTGGGCGTCGGGAAGGTGAGGGGGTCGAAGAGGACGAAGGCGCTGCGGGCCCTCGAAATTCTAGCGCACGGCTTCCACGACTACGCGGCGCGCGAGTGTGTCTGCAGTAGAGGACTATTCGCGGCGCCCGCGCGCATTGGGCGCCCGCTGGTTGGTTCCGAGCCCATGACGGCGAAGGAGCGCATGCGAAGGATGCGCGCCAAACGTTAGCGTCGCGCTGTGGGACGCGAACACTCGCCCGCGGTGTTGAACTTTCGGATCGCCGAGGCCGCTTTGCGGCATGCATCCTTACCTTTCACGAGACCGAATTCGACCTGTTCCAGGGTCGTGTCGGCTGCTCGAAGGACGGCGCGGCACGCCTTGTGCTGTTTAGCTCCGTTGTCCAGGGCGAACTCGCGCGCGACGAGAGCTTCTTTCACTGACGCCAAGAGGCAAGGGTCTTCGAGAGCCTCAACCCAGTTCGGCCAGATGATGTTCTTCGTCCTCGCGGGCATGTTCAGATTCTAGCTCGCGTCGCGATGCATGACAACGCGCCCCTAGACCACCATGCACGTGTCTCATGTCTTGGTCCGAGAACCGTCCGTCTCTCTCAACCCTCACGCCACCGATACGCCACGCTGCCTCAACCAAGTTTGCGGTTCGAGGCGAACAGGCGTGTTGGGGTTGACGATGATCTTCCCCGTCGCCGTAGCAATCACCTTCCCCTTGAGCACCTCGAAGTGCAGGTGCGGCGCCATGTAGGCCGTGCTCGGCGCGTGCGTCGTGCCGACGTAGCCGAGCACCGTCCCTGCGTCGACTGGCAGTCCGATGCGGACGCCCGGCCCAAACTTCTGCATGTGCGCGTACAACGTCAACTGCCCGCTCGGATGCTCGACGAGGACTGTGTTGCCGTAGCCGGAACGTTGCCCGTTCGGCGACACGTCAGCGACGACGCCAGCCTGTACGGCGCGAATTTCCGTCCCTGGTTCGGCTTTGATGTCGATGCCTTGGTGCATCTTCACGTCCTCACCAGAGAGCTGTCGCGGGCCGTAGGGGGAGGAGACCCGCCCCTCTGCTACGAGTCCTGCTCCGGGGCCGCGGGCGAGAACGCGGCTGGGCTTGAACAGGAACGCGAGGAAGCCGGCGGCCGCGGCCCAGGGGACCCAGCGCTTCACGGGCACTTCTTGTAGACCACCGTACCGTAGGGTGTCTCTTGCGTTGTGATTTTGCAGCCGCGCTTACGGAGTGCGGCGATGCGGCGCTTGCTCTGGGCCTGCGAGAGCGCCGGGATGCCGGAGAGCGTGCGGCCTTCAAAACGCCGGCGCTTATTAACCGTCGCCGCGGCGATGCGCTTGCACGTCTTCCGGCTCCTCTTGCAGCTCGCGAGGATGTGGCCGTACTGGCGCTCGTCTCGTCGGCTCCAGGCGGCGGGCATCAGACACCTCGCGCTCGAGCGTATTTGAAACCCTCGGGGTCGCGCTGTTCGAAGAGGTACTTTGCGCTGTCGTAGAGCTTGTCTCTAATTTCTCGAAGGGGTCGAGTCAGCTCGCCGAAGTAGAGGTGTAGCTCCAGCACTCCTTCAGCGGCTCTCGCGAGCCTTCGGTCTCGTGTCAGGTGTGTGGCGTAGTAGACTAGCCAGTCAGAGTGTTGGTTGTCGGCTTCGAGTTCGCGCAGGACGCGGATGTGTTCTTCAAGTTTTGGGGTGTCGAATTCGATGGCCCGCACGTCGTCGATCGGAATACGTGCCCCTCTGTGTCTCCCCCATCCGGGGATTTCTTTGTCGAGTTGGACGCTGACTTCGCCGTGGGAGACGTCCGTGACGGTCCCTGGTCCGTGCGCCGTTTGGACGCGCGTTCCTGTTTTCATACGCCCAGCCCCGCTGAAGAGTCCACGGTGATGCGGTACCGCGCGATGCCGACGTCGTCGGCCTCGATGCGCAGGCGGTTCAGGTCTGGGAACCTGATGTTCGCCTTCGCGGCCTCGCGGTTCATCGGCGCGCACGTGGGGGAGAGTTCGACGCCGGAGATTTTCTTCCCCATCCTGAAGCTCAATAGGTCGAGGTCGAACGCAGGCTCGCGGTGCGTGTCGTGCTCGACGTCGAACACCCAGCGCGAGGAGTTGTGAATCGCCTTGGAGGCGTCGATCGCGACCCCGTTCGGGCTCGACGCGCGCCCAAGACGGCACACGACCTTCACGGCCGGCGGGAGCGGCGGAGGAGCTTCGGGGTCGGGAGAGGTCATGTCACGCCCCCTGTCCGAGGTACGTCCCGCCCGCGCTCTGCATCACGAGTTCCTTGAAGTAGCCCGGTGAGACCGCTTTCACGCTCACGGTGCCCATCGGGATCTCGTCGTAGCGCTGGCGGTAGCCGCCGGGGTCGACGTAGACGACGGGGGTGCCGCGGCCGCCGTTGCACTTGGCGCCGAAGTCAGAGCAGACGAAGGTGCGACGGCCGTTCGTGCTCGCGAGGAACTGCGCGGTCTTGACGGCTTGGAGGTACCGCTGTGGGTAGACCTCCTTCTCGTAGAGCCGTGGGAACGGCGTGTGGCTCACGACGTAGTTCGGAGAGCCGACGACGGTTTCGTTGCCGCGGCAGTCGTAGACGATCCATTGACCGCCTGGGCGGGCCTCGGCGACGGGCAGCGCGTCTTCGAAGCCGTTGAGGCAGCCAGGACCCTTCGCGCCCGACATGCCCGACACGCCGGGCAGCAGCGGCACGCGGCGGGGCCAACGGGGGATGCGAGCGCGGGTGCCGCAGGGGCCGCACGGAACACCGCCGGCGCGGCCCGCACCTTCGCGGTTCCAGGACATGACGCGGAACGGTTTGCCTTGCAGCGTGCACAGCGTGGAGCACTCGCGCAGCGCTTGGTTGAGCGAGACGAACTGGTTGAGCCAGACGGGCGCGGGGTAGGCCGGCTGGACGATTTGGTAGGGACCGCTGTTGTCCTTGCCGTAGTCGTCGATCGACGGCATCGCTTGCGCGGCGTCGGCTTCGGCGGTGTAGAGGTCTGGGATTTCGCCGATCATTTAGGCGACGATCTTCCCTTTGCTCTCGTCCGCTGCTTCCTTCACGGCGACGGAGCCCTTGACCGCGCGCGTGAAGCGCCGGCGCATCTGGTGCAGCGAGATGGCTTTCCAGATGCGCTTCTCGAGCGGCATGCCTTCGACGCAGTTCGGGTGGAGCATGATGCGCGTGCCGCCGAACGCGACCTCGACGCCGCTCTTCTTCGGATGGCCGGGGATGAAGACCTCGGAGCAGCGTTGGCAGTAGTGCATGCCTTGCTCGTTCTTGGGAACGACGACCATCGCGCCGTCCTTCGGGGAGATGACGATGTCGAGCTCACCCCAGACGTCGCCTGGTGCGTACTGCAAGCTGTCGGGCAGGAAGAAGTCCATGAACTACCTCCGGGTGAAGTAGCCGTGTATGGACGCTGACAAGGCAGGGGCGTTGTTTGTCACGCGCAGATGGTGGAGCGTTGGGATGGCCCCTCCGCCGAACGGGCACTGGTGGATGAAGTAGGGGCTCGGCGGGAAGAATGAAGCCGCCGGAGGGAGGACGATCCCAGAGGCGAGAGCGTCGTATTCGACAGCAGGGGCGGGGCGGAACGTGGCGATGGCGGACACCGGCACGTTGCTCGCGTCTTCGAATAGAAGAGAGACAGTGTCGGTGGTGGCCGGGTCGTCGCTGAACACGACCGCGAGAGAGATCTCGTCGATCCGGTTCTGTTGGAAGACGTGAACGATTGCACTCGCACCAGGAGCGAGCTCGAAGGGTACGCCAGCGTTGAAGGATGTGAGGTTTTGGCCGATCGGTCTGCGCTCTGCTTCTTTGAGCGGTCCTTGGCCGACACGGTGGTAGTAACCCCAGAGGAAGATTGCATCACTGGGTTGATCTGAACCTTCGGCCAAGAAGTCGAGCGTGACGTCGCCGCGTACAGGGTAGCCGTCGAGCATTTTCACGACAGGGCTTCGGTCGATCGCAATGTTTGTCGTTGGGGCTCTCCACACAGTGAACGGTGTGGAGACGTCCTCGTAAGCGCGCACGAACATTTTGACTTCATCGCCGGCTCCACCATTGACGCGCCGAGGCGACATGAACAGGTGCACCTCGTAGATGTTAGGTGCGTCGGAGTCTGCGTCGGGCGGCGTGAAGACCGCGAGGGTGGCGCCTGGGGCTACCGCGGCTTCCAGCGAGCCGATCACGCCGTTGAACAAGGGGATCTTCTGGCTCATCTCGCCTCTTCCGCGACGGTGGGCGTCGCTGAGTCAAACCCTACGCTTACCTGCGCGATCCTTCAAGAGTCGCGGCGCGAAAACGACGGCGCGCACCGTCACTGAACACCACCAACACTTCCGCGCGAGCCCGGCGCGCGCTTCGTCGTCACCGTCGGCGGCACCGTGGCGCGCATTGCCACCACTTGCGGTGCAGTGAACCGCGTCGTGCGCGTAGCGCTATCGCGATAACACGAACGCGCGAGAACGTCAACGCCGGTCCGTTTTCGCCGTCGCCGTTGCACTTCTGTCCGTACTTTCGCCGCTCAACGTCCGCAGAAGAACCAGTACGTTGAGAAACCGAGCGTGAACCTAAGACGTAAGTACAACGTAACTTCCGAGATCGACATCTGCGTTTTTTTCGGCAAAAGTCCTCTTCGTGCAGAGCGTAACGACGAGTGCAACTTCGGCAGTAATGAGCACGAAGTTTCTAGAGCACATGAAGTCCGTGCGTCGCGAGGAGACCGCGTACCAGTATTACTACGCGGTAGGGCGCTTCTATCGCTGGCTCGAAGAGACCGACGTGCGCGACATCACGAAGGTCTCGCCCAACGTGCTGTCGGACTACTGCTCGATGCTCCTGGCCGACGGATGCTCGCCCTCGACCGTGAATGTGAAAGTCGCGGGCGTGCGGCGCTACGTGCGCTGGCTCAAGCTCCAGGGCATCGACGTGCCGGAGCTACACGCGCCGGAGAAGCTGCGCGTCGTGCGCCGCGTGCGCGAGGTCTTGAGCGACGAGGACCTCGAGGCGTATCTGGAGGCCGCGGAAGACCGCCTCGGCGAGCCAACGCGCACCGCGGCGATGCTCTTGCCGTACACGGGCCTGCGCTCCGGCGAGGTCGTGACGCTCTCGTACCACTGTCTCAAGCGCGTGCCGGTGAAGTTCAAAGACGGACGGCGCGAGGTGTACTGCCTGAAGGTCGAAGGTAAAGGCGGGCACCAGCGCGTGGTCCCCCTGCTCGAGGGCATCGAAGTCTTGCACGAGTACCTCGGCTGGCGAAAGAAGCTCCCAGACAAGCGCTGGCTCTTCCCTGGGCGCCAAAAGGGCCACATAGCGGGGCACACGCTGCGCGTTGCTGTCTCGAGCCTGCGCGACGATGGGCAGGAGTTCACTCCGCACACGTTCAGGCGGACTTACCTCACTAACCTCTACAAGAAGGGCGTGGACCCGATCGTCCTCGCCAAGCTCGCCGGGCACGCCGACGTCAGCACGCTGATGCGGCACTACCTGGCAATCGGTGAAGACGAAATCGTTGCCGCAGTGGGCAGAGCCCAAGGAGAGACCGATGACGCTTGAAGCCGACACCGTGACGACCGAGGCCCCTCGCACCCGCACGCGCACGAAGAAGGCGCCCGCCGCGCCGCCGAATCTCGACCTCAGCGAGCTCGAAGAGCGCGGGAGCGCGCGTCGTGTCGCTCGTGCGGCAGTGGTCGAAGAGGCGCCGGCGGAAGATCCGTCTGACGAAGAGGAGGTCCGAGGTGAAGGTGAAGACGAGCAGCCGTCGTCGACGGGCGAAGAAGCGCCGTCGGAAGATCTCTCGGACGAAACGCCCGCGCCAGCCGCGCCCTCGCCTCTCGCGCGACCCGCAACGCCGCCACAGACGCAACCGAGAACACGCAAGCCGCGCGGACAGAAAGCAGCGGTAGCTGCGTCGGAGGAAGAAGAGCTTCCGCAAGTGCCGGAGCTTCGAGAGCTACGCCCGGCCACGACACAGGCGTTGAAGAAGCTCGGGACGATTCTTGGGAACAAGATCCCCGGCGCCGAGCACTTCGAAGTCTGGAAGCGCTCCGACAATGGCCAGCTCGGCTACGTCGGCGACTACAACGCCGCTGACCTCGCGCAGTCGCAGGGCATGGCCTCGTTCCTCAACCGCTACGCCAAGCCACAGTACGGGGCGGGGGACTATCAAATCTTCGGCATCACTTCCGACGGCAAGCGTCTGGATGCAGGCGTCGTCCGCATTCTGGGCACCGTGGAACCGACCGACGGAGGACATAGCGGCGGTGGGGGCCGCGGCGAAGGCGGCCTCGGGGACTTACTCATGCGGCAGATCGAACGCGACGGCCAACGCCGCGACCGAGAGCTGCGCGAAATTATGGAGAAGAAGAACGACCCGACGGACCCGATCGAGCAGCTCACCAAGATTCACGACTTCAGCGAGAAGCTCTCCGGTGGCTCCGGCAAAGGCGACACCGTCGTCGCGATGGTCCAGGCGATGGGACAGCAGACCGCCACGATGCTGCAGGTGATGACCCAGCAGCAGCAGAAGTCCGAAGAACGCATGATGCAACTCATGTCGATCCTTGGACGCAAGGAAGCCGACCCCGTCATGATGACGTTGCTCGCGAAGTTGCTCGACGACAAAGGTTCGAGCGCTCCAATGCCGCCGATGGTCACGCCGCCGGACCCGATGGCCCAGCTCCAAGGCATCGCAGCCGTGCTCGTGGCCTTGAAGCCCGCCGACAATCTCACGCCGATTCTGCTCGAGCAGATGAACCGAGACCGCATGTCCACCGCCGACATCATCGGCCTGGTGAACCAGCTCCGCGGGGAAAAAGGCACCGACGATTTCAAGAAGTCGATGGACAACTTCACCGGCATCATGCAGGCGGTCTCCACGATGCGACAGCAGACCGAGCCTTCTGCTGGCAGCATGTGGGGCGACATCTTGGGCGGCGCCCTCTCGAACCGCGAGCTCGTCGGTTCGGTCGCCGGGCTCATCCGCGCGAAGTCGGGACAAACGGCGACGGCGAAGGTTGTGCAGTCACAACCTCAGCCGCAACAGCAACAACCCCAACAGATTCCGGCTGACGTGCAGGCACGAGCAGCAGACGTTGCGCGTCGCAGGCTCGCCATCGAAGAGCGAAAGCTCGCCGAGGAAGAAGCACGCCTCGGGCTCACCGCTGGCACACCGCCTGCGACCGTTGCAGCCGCGCCGACAGCCGTCGTCACGCCTCCGCCCGCGACGGCAACACCAGAGGCCGCTGCGAAGATGCAGCCGCCCGCGACGCCGGGCCTTCCACCAAACATCGTCGAGCACATCAACGGCTTCATCATCGCGCAAGACGACGGCGCGCTTGTCGAGGCGACGGTTGAGTTCTTGCTCTACCTGTCGAGCATCTACGAGCCGTGGAGCGGCGTCGGGAACACGACGCTCGACGCGATCAGCACAGGCAACAAGGAAGTGGCTCTGCGCTACGTGCGTCAGCTCGTCGGCGGTCTCGTGAAGAGCAACCTCTTGCAGAACGAAGTCGCGGAACGGGCGTTTGCCGCAGTCGACGCGCACTTCGAAGAGCTCGTCACGCACGTGCAACAGCTCGCCGAGGCGCGAGCGGATGCCGAAGAACAAGAGACACCCGAAGACGAGAACGAGATCTCTCCGCCCGCGTCCGACGCGGAAGGCGCGGATGACGGCACCGTTGCGTAGTGCGACCGTTTCCGGTACTAGAAAAGCGTGGCGCTCGGTAACGTCGTGCTGGGTTTGGCGTCCGTGGTGCTCGGCCTCCGGCAGCTTTCCGTCGGGGCCCGGCACCTAAGCTCCCCGTCAAACACGACACGGAGTCAACGTGCTAGCCGTACTTCGGGACGAGGTTCGGCGCGGTCTTCGTCCAGCACTTACGTCAGAGGTTTCGAAGGGCAACACGCGAAGACGCCGTCAGGGGACATTCGGCTGAAGACCCACCAGATCAAGAACTTGGACGAGCGCATCGAGTACCTCCGCAAGCTCGTCGAGCAAGGCAAGCGAGACCCCGTCGTCTACGAGTTCGCGCGCCGCGCGGTGAACAAGAAATGCGGCTCCAACTGGTGTGTCCCGGAGAAGGACAACCTCGCCGAGATCAAAGCCCTCTTCCAAGCCATCCGCGGGAACGTCCGGTACACGTCCGACATCGCCGGCATCGATTCCTACCAGGCGCCCAGGCACACGTTGAAGCTGCGCACTGGGGATTGCTTGCCGGAGGGAACGCAGCTCTTGCGCGCGGACGGCCTCTTGGTCGCCATCGAAGACATCAAGGTCGGCGAGGTCATCTTCGACGGCACAGGTTGGGCGAAGGTCACGAACTGGTGGGACAAGGGAATCCAGTCAACTCTGGATTTGGAACTGAACAACGGCTCGGTGTTGCGTTGCACTGAAGGCCACAAGCTATTCCGCGTTCCTCAACAGAGTGGGAGGGCAGGAGGGTTCGCACAGGTTGAAGAGGTGCTGGCCAGTGCTGTGCGGCCGGGCAACGATTTGTTGCAGCCTCGCGAGACAGCTTTCTCCGACACACAAGAGCTGTCCGACGACGAGGCTTTTCTTCTAGGGGCCTATTTGGCCGAGGGAAGTCGTCGTCGGTTTCGTGTGGATGGTGCGCTCGCGTGCGTCGGAATCGCGGGGGTATGCAACGGCAAAGGCATCCGCGAGAAGGCGGCAAAGCACGCCAAGAGTCTCGGGTTCACTGTGCGGGAGCACGAGCGCGAGATCTACTTGTCAGATGGAGACGCGGGCCCAGGTGCGGTAGCAAAGCTCTTCTCCGGTTGCGGCACCACGGCTGTCCACAAGCAGTTACCTCACACGCGATGGTCAAAACAGACCGCGGAGAAGCTGCTCGAAGGCTTGAGCGCGGACGGTGGGTTTTCGACCAGCGGTAAGAATTTCGTGTTCTCTACGACGTCGAAGTTGCTCGCGGTCCAGTACAGGATCCTCCAACGCATCTGCGGCAGAAGTACGTCCATAAAGCGTGTGACTGAGCACGGTGGGTTTGGGCTCAACCCGATCTATCGGGTCACGGTTCGGGTGGATAATTTCTCTCGTCCGTGGGCTAAGGTGCGCAGCATTTCCGAGGGCGACTACGTGCCTGTGTACGACATCGAAACCGACAGCCACAGGTTCTACTTGCCCGAGCAAGATGTCATCGTTCACAACTGCGATGATTACTCTGTTTTGACCTGCGCTTCGGCCGCGACTCTGGGTTTACCTTGTCGGTTCAAGGTCATCAGGACGAAGGGTTCGCCGGAGTGGAATCACATCTACGCGCAGGTCGGTCACCCGCGTAGGAATCCGAAGAAGTGGATTTCGTTCGACGCTTCCGTCAACATGCCTGTGGGTTGGGAAGCTCCGAAGGCGATGGTCGACGCGTCGCGAATCTTTCCGACTTGAGGTTGACATCGAAGAACGCTTCGACGTATCTTCAACTCGACTCACGGTTCGCAACACTCCACGGAGGATCACGATGCTTCGCGACTACGACGACATGGGCATGGGCCTCTACGACGACATGGGCGCGTTCATGACTCCTGCGATGTTGCAGGAGCAAGTGATCGCCGCGGGCGCAGGCGCCGGCGCGATTCTGTTGGCCGCTTGGGCGATGCCGAAGCTGCCGACTCCTTCGACGTGGTCGGAGCCGAACCAGCACCGCTTGCGCGCGGGCCTCGCGCTGGTCGGAGCGGGCCTCGCGGCTCGCATGTTGTGGGACTACAACCGCGATGCGGCGATCGCCGTCATCGGCGGCGTCGGCGGTCTCGCCCTCGCGCAGCTCATCGACTCCTACGTCGATGCGAATCTGCTCGGTGGCGGCAACCCGCTCGGCCAGATGCCGGACTCGTCCGAGCTGTCGGCCGGTGACCTCGCGCTCTTGGGCGCGTACAACGGCGGCGCGCTCTCGGCCCTCGAAGCGGTGAACGTGCAGGGCTCACCCGGCGCGTTCGCGCGCGGACAGTTCGCTGACCCGACCGTGACGCCCGAGGCCTTGATGGGCTTCGGCGGCGTCGTGACGCAGCAAGAGACGCTCGGGGGCTACGGCCCCTGGATGGCCTGAGAGAAGAACGTCTGAGGTTTGAGAGACAACGATTTCTGACTGAAGACACGCAACCAAAGCCATTCACCCTCCGAAAGAGGGGAATAGGTACAGAGGAGAAAGCCCGATGAATCAGGTGCCCGTTTTGCAGCCGATCGAAGGTCAGCCCGGTCTCTACCGGAACGACCAGAGCGGTGAGATCGTCAACATCCGCGACTTCCGCGAGTCGGACAAGTACGACTCGATCGTGGTCTTGCCGGGAGTAATCACGGCGGGCACCGAGTTCACTTTCTTCAACGACGTGCAGGGCAAGCGCAACGTCGACACGAACATCAAGACCCCCCGCAAGCTGTCCGCGGGCGAGTCGATGGTGCTCGATCGCATCGGCCTGTACTTCCGCCTCGCCACCGGCGACGTGGTGACCGTGCCGCGCGACGTCAAGAAGATCGTCGAGAACGGTTTCTACCGTCTCGCCATCAACGGAATTTTGCAGGACGAAGGTCCGATCGTGAAGTTCCCTTCGGGCTATGGCCTCTACGGTCAGTCGACCGAAGTGGACTCGGGCATCATCTCCGTCGGCGTGCCGGCGACGGCCTCGGCCGCTCGCTTGGTGAAGAAGCAGCTCCTGAACCAGAACCACGAACTGGACGGGACCATCACCTACGACGCGCGTCAGTGGCTCGTGACGCAACTGGCTTCGGTGGGTCTCACCTACGCGAACCCCGACATCGAGCAGCCCGTCATCGCGACGAACTTCTTGCACGGCCTCGTCCGCGCGGCTGTCTCGAAGTAGTAGCGGCAGTTACCTCGCCTTCCCCGGGCTTTCGGCTCCGGCCGGGGAAGGCGGTCTCCCCCCTCGTGAGCCTGCCGGAGCACGATGAACTGGCCGATGCGGAGAGGGTTCGGAGACACGCCCGGCATTGCGCCGGCAGGTTCTCCTCAGATGGGCGTTCCTGGGCAGGTGCCGACCGCGGGCATGCCCATCCTGCGCGGGGTCCCGGTCCCGCCCGGCCAGCTCGTCCAGCTCTACTCGGACCTCGCTTCTGGCATCTTGGCGCCGGAGGACATGCGCGTCGACGACCTGAAGTTCACGGTTCAGATCGACCCCGCCGGCAACATCGTCCGCCAGACCAACGCGGTGACGTTGGTCTCGCGTTACAACTTCGCCATCCGGAAGGTCATCGGCTTCATGATGGACCCGGACCTCGCCGGCGCTTCACCCTTCCTCGTCGACTTCAACATCCGCGAGAATGGCCGCAACTTCGACGTCTTCAAGCGCCCGGTGTCGATGCAGTCGACGCTGTCTCCGGGCGGCGTCGTGCCGACCGAGTTCGACGGCGTGTACATCACCGTGCCAGGCACGGACCTCGATGTCGCGTGGTTCGTCGACACCGCACGCTGGCCCGCTCTCGTCGGAACGACGAAGGAGCTGGGCATCCAAATCGTCGGCGACCTCGTCGCCTGCACCCCGCGGAATACGTAGTCGGGGAGGCTGACTCCCCATGCTCGAACAAACGCTCGCCGCCTTGGTCGACCGGCTCGACCGGTTGATGGGGTTCAACTTCGACCTCAACAAGGACCCCGGCCGCGGGAACCTCAACCTGCGCGCCTATGTCGCAGCCGTGCTCGGCCCGCGTCGCATCGCGCACGGCAACCGCGCGACCAAGCAGGTCCCATTCACGGACTCGGTGCTGCTGGCCACCAACCAGCCCAACGGGCAGGAAGCGATGTACGTCGAGGTCTGGGTGCCGCAGTCCGAGGATGCGGACCCGCCCGCGACGGCGCTCGTGCGCTTCAGCGGCGGCGAGGGCGTCGGCACCACCGGCGTCGTCGAGCTCTTGGGCACCACGCACACCCTGCGCTACTCGTGCGTGCTCTTGCCCGGCGAGCAACTCTACGCGCAGGCCCTGAGCGCGAACGACTTCACGCCGGCCATCGCGCCGCCGACGCCGATCCCGGTTATCGTCGCCAAGGTGTCGTTCTGATGAAGGAGTTGCTCGCTCTTCTGTTGCTCGGAGGCGGTGCGTACTACGCGTTGCGCCCGTCGCGCGCGGCCGCATCTGCGCCGGCACCGACGTGGAAGATGAAACCCGTGTCGACTTCGACGCGCCCGAAGGGCAAAGGCCCGTGGGCTCAGAAAGAAGGGGGTTGCTCCTCTTCGGGTTGCACCATCGGCTGGGAAAACACCCGCTTGAAGAAGACGGGTTGGGCCGATTCCAAGGTGACGCGTGAGGCGTACGACACGCTTCCTGACCGTGTGGCGAGCCTCGCGGCGTTGAAGAAGCGTAAAGGCGTGCTCAGCGTGAAGAAGGAAGCGGCGTGATGCGCGGCTACGACGACCTACAGGGACTGTCGAGCTACCTCGACGAGTTCTCCGCGGGCGACGCGCTCTCGGCGACCGTCGTGCCCGCGTCGTCGGGACTCACGCAGCTCAGCGTGCTTGAGGCGCAGCAACTTCTCGAAGCCAACGGCGTGACGAAGAGCCCGAGCGGCACTCTGTTGACCGCGGGCGGTGCCGGACTCTACGGCCCGAACACGCGCGCGGCGTGGCAGAAGCTGGCAATCTCGAAGGGTCTGAACCCGGCGTTCGACCGCGCAGGGCCGCAGACGGCGTGGGTGCATCCGGTCACGGTGCAGAACTTGCGCCCGGCGTACACCGACCAGGTCCCGGCGTGGTCGGCCGCATCGCCGACGTCAACGCCTACAGCGCTTCCTTCCGGCACCCCCAGTGCTCCAGGCACCGTCCGTCGCCCCGTGCTCGACCTGCAGCGCCTCTTGAACCGCCTCGGCTGGACGACCAAGCAGGTGAACCCCGACAGCAAGTTCGGTCCTGCGACGCGCGGAGCTTGGATTCAATCCGCCACCAAGCGCGGCCTCTCGCCTCTCTTCGAGCGCGTCGACGGCAAGACCGCCACGGTGAACCAACAGACGTTGGCCGCGCTCGAGGCCGTCGCGAAGAGCACGCCTCAACCAAAGGCTCTGGCTCCGAGCATCCCGAAGGAGACCGCGACCGCGCCGCGCGCGGGCACCGTCGAACGCCCGGTGCTCGAGCTGCAAGAGCTCTTGTACGGCGTGGGCTGGACGTCGAAGAAGTTGACGAAGGACGGCCTCTACGGTCCGCAGACCAAGACTGCATGGGCGTTCTCCGCGAAGCTCCGTGGGCTGCCGCAGACGTTCGAGCGCGTGGATGGGCGCACCGCGCGAGTGAGTCAGGCGACGTACGACAAGATCCAAGCCGACGGCGCCAAGGCCGCGCCGCCCACGCCCGAGAAGCCTACGACACCTGAGGGACCGAAGCCTGCGCCGAAAGGCTTGCCGGCTGGAGCTGTGGCGACTTCTGTATTCGAGGCTCAGATCCTCTTGGTGAAACTCGGGGTGAAGGGGAAGGACAAAAAGACGCTGAAGACCGACGGGCTCTTCGGTCAGAACACGCAGTTTGCGTGGGAGACCGCAGCCAAGCAGCGCGGTTTGAATTCCGGTGTCTCGCGCATCGACGGCAAGACGATGGCCGTGTCGGCCGACACGCTCGCCCGCTTGAAGACCGAGGCAGACAAGCCGCCGGTGCCAGACCAACCGAAGAAGCTCCCGCCAACTGTCGCGGGTGTTCCAGTCGCGGTCTTCGAGGCTCAGACCATCTTGAAGGCCCTCGGTGTTCCAGGGAACAACGGCAAACCGCTGGTCGTCGACGGTCTGTTCGGCGCGAACACGCAGGGCGCGTGGCAGCGCGCATCGAAGGCTCGCGGCCTCGCGCAGAACGCCGTGCGCATCGACGGCAAGACGATGGCCGTGGATGCCGACGCGTACGCTCGGTTGAAGGACGAGGCAGCGCGTGCACCGGTGCCGGACGACAGAAAGAAGCCTGTGCCGACGCCGGCTGGGAGCATCAACATTTCGGTGACCGAGGGTCAGGGCATCGTTCGAAAGCTCGGTTCCAAAGGGAAGATCTCGGACGGCAAGTGGGGTCCGGACACCAAGCGCGCGTGGGAAGATCAAGCGCGCAGGCGCAAGCTCGACCAGGGGGTCTCGCGCGTCGACGGTGTGACGATGGCGGTGAACCCCGCCACGTACGAGGCATTGAAGGCCGCAGCGGGCGGCATCGTCGAGCCGAAGAAGCCGTCGAAGCCGACCGGAGATGCGGAGGTCAACGCTGTCGTCAAGCTCTCTACTGTGCCGACACCGGTACTCGCGCTGCAGCACACGTTGATGGTGACGAACAAGTACCCGAAGGTCGTGGCGAGCGGCACGTGGGACGATGCGACGCAGGCGGCCTACTTCGATCTGTTTCAGATGACTCCGACGCTTCGCGAGATCACCGTGCGCGCGTTGCCTCGCCTCTTGTCGTCGGATGCGCGGACGATTTTGTTGCCAGCGGCGCAAGGTAAAGTCGTCGCGAAGGGTGAGCAGATCTGGCTGGAGAAGCAGTACGGAGGGAATCCGCCAATCGGTGGAAGCTGCTTCTCTCGAGGAGGCGACTTGCGCGGGTGCTTGCAGGGGAAGATCTCCGCGGGCGAGCAGCTCGATCCTCAAGAGTTTGAACAAGCTCAGAAGTTCGGCTTGTTCGACCAGAAGCCCCCGATCAACGGAGGCGGTGAGCAACCGCAACCACCACCTCCGATTGCGCCGCCTCCGTACCAGCCGCTTCCGCCGGACGTTCCGCCTCCGATTGCGCCGCCTCCGTACCAGCCGCCTCCTGATGCGCCACCGGTCGATGGTCCGGTTGCTCCTCCGCCAGACGTTCCTCCCGCGCCCCCTGCCACCGAAGAGGGCGGCATGGGTGCTGGAGCGATCTTCCTGGGCCTCGCCGCCGCCGGCGGCCTCGCGCTTGCGTTCTCGAAGAGCAAACCCCCGACGTCGACCGCGCGGACGTCGCGCGTGTCCCCGAAGTTCAAGGCGAAGGGACGATCCAGTGTTCGCCGCTGAACTCCCGCAGACGACGGCTTCTTCGCCGATGTGGACAAAGCTTGTCTCGACCTTGCAGTCCTTCGGCAAGAGCGTCGGGCCGCTCTCCGCCGCCATCGATGCCGCGATCTTGGCCGGAGGCACGCTTCGTCCGGAGGTGCTGGAGGCGTACGCGGACTGGCTCCGTGCGGCCGAGCGCTTGAAGCAGCGCGCCGCGGACATCATCGAGAAGGATTCGAAGCTTCAAGGTGTCATCGAGACCGCTGGTGTCGGTTTCTCCGGCTTCGGTCGCGTCGGCGAGCTCGAGGCGTACTTCGCCGAGGTAACATCGAACGTAAAACGGGTTGTCGACTTGTTGTTGACCCCGTTGCCGGACATCCCGGCGGGGTCGGCACGTGTCATGGGACTGCTTCAAGGCTTCGGCGACCTTGAGCAAGTTGCCTCTTGGGCCGCGCGCTTTGCCGGACCCCTCTGGGAAGGGCTCGTCATGCTCTTGAGGACTCCCGCGGTCGCCGTGGCGGGCGGTGCCGCGGTCGCCGCGCAGGGGTTGGACAACGTCCTCAACGGTGAGGTGGAGACCTACTACGGCTCCGTGGAGAAGCTCCGGAAGCTGTGCCTCGAGAAGAAGCTCACGGTCGAAGAGTGCAAGGCGCTCGAACCCGAGAGACCCACCGATTGGAAGAGCGCCGTCATTTGGGGCGGCATCGGCCTCGGCGCGCTCGCCATCTGGTTGAACCGACGAAAGACCGCCTTGGCGGGGCTAGGAAAATTCTCGAAAAAGCGCTACAAACGCAACTGGAGGACATCATGAGCAGGCACTTGGGAGACGAAATCGCCGTACTCGACGGCTTGGACGGCATGACGCCGACGGGCCTCTCGACAGGGCGAAGCTCCCCCTCGCGCTATCTCACGCCGTTTTCGACGGCGCGCAGCGGCGTCATCGACCCGTCCGAAGGTGCGAACTACGGCGGCGGGTCAAACTACGCGCCGCGCATGCCGTTGTTGCCCAGCAGCATCGGCCTCGCGGGGGGTCTTGGAGCCGTGTCTCCGTACGTGGTGGTTCAAGTGCTCGGGGGAGAACAACCAACGAGCGTTCAGCGCACGAACGGTCGTGGTAGAGCGCAGGGCATCTTTCGCGAATTGATCAAAGCCACGCAAGCTGCTCAAGCGACACCTGGGCAACACCACGACGTGTATGAAGACAGCTTTGTCTATCTCGCAAAAACGGGGCAAGTCTTGGATGTTTGGCCCGCCACTCTGCCGAGGGCCAGAGTTCAATCGTGGATTCAGCAGATGCAGATGCCTCTTTCCGGTCTTGCCGGAGGTCCCCTCCCAACAGGTCGCGCAGACACGTACGTTGACTTTGCGGCGCTCGACGGCGATGCTATGAGCATGACGCCGACGGGTCCGGCGACCGGACGCAGCTCCCCCTCCCGCTACGTCGCTCCGTTCTCCACGGTGCGCCGCAACGTCATCGATCCTTCCGAAGGAGGGAACTACGGCGGCGGTTCGAATTGGGCGCCGGGTATGCCCGTGATGCCCAGTGCAGTCGGCCTCGCCGGCGACTTCGCCGACGCAGACCTGCGCAGCATCGCGACCGGCGTTCTGCCGCCGCGCACGAACGTCATCGACCCTTCCGGCGGCGCTCTGTACTCGGGCGGCTCGTCGTGGACTGGCGGCATGCCGCTCACGCCTTCGAACGCTGGTCTTGCTGGCGGACTCCCGACCGGTCGCGCCGACACGTACGCCGACTTCCACGGCCTCTCGGGTGGACCGATCCCGACCGGCCGCGCGGACACGTACGGCGACTTCGCGTCGCTCGACGCGTACTTCGAAGCCGCGGGCTCGAGCATGACGCCGACGGGCCCCGGCACCGGCCGCAGCTCGCCGTCGAGGTACCTGACGCCGTTCAGCACGGCGCGCACGAACGTCATCGACCCCTCCGAGGGCGCGAACTACGGCGGGGGCTCGAACTACGCGCCGCGCATGCCGCTCTTGCCCAGCACGGTGGGTTTGGCAGAACTCTCGGTCGCCGACATGCTCGACGCGGTCTCCGACAACGCGTTCACGCGCAAGTTGTTCGCGAACCAGGTCGGTGCGTTCACGCGCGTCGCTGGCAAGAACAAGCTCCAGGCGTTGAAGGCGCAAGGCGTCGCGGCCGCGCGCAGTGCGGTGTCGGCGATGTCGTGGCCACAGCGTGCTCGGGCTTTGCAGAAGGCTCAGGCGGCGAGCGTCGCTCTGTCGCGCGCACGTATGGTGCGTCGGGCGTTGCTCGGCAACCGCGTCGCACCGATGATGAGGCCGATGCGAACGATCGCTGCGGCGTAGGAGGCCCTTGTGGCCCTCGAAAGCTGCGGCAGCGGTTGCGGGTGCGGGAGCTGCGGCGGCTTCGCGGCGCTGCCGGCTTTCCCGTCTCTGCCGGCGCCACTCGTCGCGGTAGCTCAAGGTGCGGCCTCCGGCGGCGCGAAGGGCGCCGTGAAGAGCGCGGCCGCGTACGGCGCACAGCAGGCGTGGCAGCGAACAGGTCTACCTGGGCAGGTGCCGACCTCCGTCGGCGGTGCGGCACGCAGCGCGGCCGCGTATGGCGTCCGAGAGGCATCGAAGGCTACGGGAGTCCCTTTCACGGTTCCGACTGATTTCAGCGCCAAAGGCATCGCGCAGGCCGGGTACGACACTGCGAGGCAGCTCGGAGAGAAAGCTGTTCAAGCTGAAATCGGTATCCCCATCACGTTCCCGAAGAAGTTCAACGCCAAAGAAATAGGCAAGACCCTCGGCAGCCTCGTGCCGACGTCCGTCGAAGGTGCGCTCGACACGGCGTTGACCGTCGGTGCACAAGCTGCCGCGAGCGCGCTCACCTCGCTCGTCGTCGGCGCGGCCGCGGGCTCTGTCGTGCCGGGGCTCGGTACTGTCATCGGCATCGGCGTCGCGTTGGGCGTCAACGTGCTCAAGAACCTGATCCGGAAGAGTCCGGTGTTCAAGGCCATCGCGACCGTCGTGAAGTTCACGCCGCTTGGTTTGAGCTTGTCGGCCGCCAAGGCAATCCTGAAGCCGTTCTCGAAGCTCTTCGCCGCAGAGCCGCCGCCGGCGCAGGTCAAGTGCAAGACGCCATGGTCTTGTCCGAGCGTGCCCGCAGGCATCGACGCCTTGGGCCTCATCCCCTGGACCACACGGCAGTTAGACAGTCCGCAGGCGCGAGCACTCAGGCAGGAAATTGGCGGGACGTTCGGTGGTGGAACGTCTTGGGCTGTGTCTGGAGCACGTTGTGGGCTCGGAGAAGCCGTCGCGTGCTCGACATACCTGCGACAACTCCGTGGCGAAGCGATCAGCTTCTCGTTGGGCACGCCGGCAACAATGGGGCTCTGGGCCGTGTCGGCCACGCTCGACGAGTTCAACAAGTTGCCCGAGAACCTCGACGTCTTCGGTAACTGGAAGAGGTTCGGGGATTACCCAACACTCGTGAGCCAGCTTCAGGCGAGGCAGGCGGAATTGCAGAAGTACGCCGCTGCCGCGCAGCGCGGGTTAGTTGGACGTTTTCAAGCGGTGACAGAGTTCACCAAGGCCGCCGTCGCGTTCCAGGCTGCGCAGACGCCCGCGACACAGCAGTGGCTCAAGTTCACGTTCGACGTCATGAACCGCATCATCCAAGCCGAGGAGACGCGGTTGAAAGCGATGCGGGCGGACCAGGCGCGACATCAGGCGTACGGGCAGAAGCAGATTCAAGCGGACCCGCGCGCCGCCGAAATCAAGACCGCTCGCGCCGGGTGCGTCATCGGTGACCAGGCTTCCTGCGCGCGCTTGAAACAGCTCCAAGGCGGCGCACCATCGGCACAAGTGCCGACGTCGGTGCCGGGACAGCCGGGGTTGTTCAAAGCACCCGCGAGGCCCTTCGTGCCAGCGATTCCAAAAGCACCGAAAGTCGACGTCGCGCAGGCGTTCTGCAAGAAACTCCTCGACGACTGGGTGGCAGGAAATCCAGTGCAGGCGGGGTGTCTTACTTCGAATGACAAGGCTCGCATGCTCGACCTCTGCTACCAAGCGCACGGGTTGAAGAGGATGACCGTGGTGGAGGCAACTCGCCAGATGTTCCAGGTCGTCCAGACTGCCTGCGTGCGTTCCGCCGCGCGTCCGGCTGTGATACCTTCGGCGTTGAGAATGACGGCGAGGTACGTATGACCCGGGTCTCCGTACCGCTGGGCGACTACCACACCCACATCCAAGGCTACCAAGGTGAACCGTTGCCGGAGTACTCCAACGCGAAGCGCCACGTGTACTTCTCGCGCCCTTTGCAGAAGTACATCACCGCGCGCCGGAAGGGTGCCAAGATGGAGTTGGAGTTCACGGCGGACTGTCCGTGCACTTATGACCACTGACATGAAAAAGCAGCTCTACAAGACCACCTACAGTTCGACGCGCCACTTCTCCACCTTTACGACGAAGAGGGCGGCGATTGAGCAAGCCCGTTACGCCATCGCGATGGGCAACATGCGGAGCTGCGTTCATAAGAGGCTTCCGAGTGGCCGCTGGCAGATGGTCAAGTGCGTCAGTCGATACCGCAAGGGCCGTTGATGTTCGAGACCCAACAGAATCGCTCCTTCTCTGGCTTCGGCGCTGTTGTCGCGTGCACGGCGAACTTCAACGCGGCCCAGAAGTTGAATGCGGATTGGGGAGCGCTCTGGGACGAGGCTCTCCGTTACCCCAAGCTGACAAAGAGCGTGAAGGATGCTCTGTGGACGACATTCCAGTCTGCTGTGCAGTGGTACGACGACGGTTTTGGTTCTGGGGTGTGGTGTCGTACGAAGGAGGACCTCGCGGCGCGGCAGGCTGAATTGCAACGCGCAATCGGCGCGCTCGCTGTGGCGACAACCGGCTTGCAGCGAGTTGAACTCGTGGTGAGCGACCCTTCTAAAGCCGTCACGCTACCAGAAGAGAACATCACCGGGCATGCAAACTGGTGGGGGCTCACGTTCGGTGTCCTCGCCATCTCGGTGGCCGCCATCGTTGCTCGCCGGCGTCGCGCCGGGCTTGGTGGGGTGCGTGCCTTCAGGCACAGGCACAGGTACAGGAAAGGCGCCCGTCGATGACTCCGGGTTCAGTTCCTCTCGCGCTCGCCGCGGCCATCGGGTTGTTCACTGTGTCCGTCGTTGCGCGTCCGCGTCGCAGCGGTCTCGCGGGGCCCAGCTACAAGCGGAACGACCCACGAGGTTGGGGCGGCGACCCGCGGCGAGGCGCGGCGCTCGGCCGCAGGACGATTCACGAAGCACCGGCGACGGAGTCGATGAAGCTCTCGCTGCAGCGCATCCGGCTCAACTCCGGCGGCTATGACCCAAACGGCACGTACTTCGGTTGGGGTGCGCCGCTCTACTGGTACGCCAACGACGAAGGCACGGTGGACGCCATGCTGCGCGCGAGTTCGCGTGCTGAGGCGAAGCGCAAAGTGTTGGAGAAGTACCCGAACGCGCACTTCTACAGGTGATCGATGGCTGAAGCTCCTCCAGGCGCTGTTCCTCTTGCTCTCGCCGCGGCCATCGGCTTGTTCACGGTCGCTGCCGTGGCGAGACCGGCGCGAAGTGGGTTTTCATCCGCATACCGCGAACGCATTCCTGGGGGGCGGGCTTCTGGCATGCGGCCGTCGGATTTCAGCGCGAAGCAGTTGAAGATCGGTACACGCGTCGAGATGGAGCACACGCGGAGCAAGAAGCTCGCTCGCGAAATCGCCATGGACCACCTCACCGAGGACCCGAGGTACTACGACAAGTTGAGGCGGGCAGGGTTGTGACCTACGTCGTCGCCGTCTGGCGGGACCACAAGCTCCATCGTGAACTTCAACCCGACAACGCGTCGGGAAAGAAGGCGGTCGGGACGAAGAAGGAAGCCGCGGACCTGGTGCGCCGGATGAAGAAAATGGCCGTGCCGGGGACGATGTTCACCTGGCCCGAGATCGCCGTCTTCTACAACGGGAGAGTGATCGAGCACTGGCGCCTCGGACGTGGTTTGAAGTACTTTCAGGTGGAGGAAAGCTGATGCGCAGCATACCCAGCAAAGAGATGCTCAGGCGCATGCTCTCTTCAACGATTCGCAAGGATCTGTCGTTCCCTGGGCGCATCCCGAGCGACGAATTCGTTGCGCTGAAGATCTCCCAGCTCCGTAAGCTGCTTCTCGCCTGGCGCGACCGGCAGTTGAAGACGCGCGCGATGTTGGAACAAGCGGACAAGATTCTCGACGGAAGCGGCGTCGAGTACATCCGCTCAGACGACGATGACCAGCACGGAGCGCACGGCGCGTACTATGTGAACAAGGGGGAGACCTACGAGCCGACAATTCTCCTCGACCTCGATCGCGGGCGCGTCTGGGCCACAAGCTGGGGCGACTGGGTCGAGGCCGAGGAACGCGCTGGTCGGAGATTTGAATGACCGACTTGTTTTTCCGCGTCATCCTCGTCGGCCTTTCCGCTGCTGGTCTCGTTGTCTTCTTGCGCGCGCTCCCGCTCGTTCAGAGGCTCGTCCGGGAGCAGAAGAAGCCCTGGGCGTGCGACGTTTGCATGTCTTTCTGGAGCACGTTCTTGTTGACCTCTGCCACCTTCCATTTCGACGGGGGGTTGGCGCTTGCGGCCGCGGCGCCGGGGTTCGCGGTGGCGCTCCTGGTCCTGCGCAAACTCACCGAGCCGTTGAGGTTGCCCCCGAACTTGCCAGAGCTGACTGAAGAGGAGTAGCCTCTCCTTCGAGGTGCACGTCATGCGAAGGAAGCATCAGCCGAAGGGCCCACACTGCAAGATCGTTCGCATGCGCGGCGGGCGCAAGCGAAAAGTCTGCTGGGGACGCAAGGGCAAAATCGTCTCGAACAAGCCAGCCTAGTAGGTAGGTTGTGGCCGCAGGCAACAGGTCTCTTCAGCAGCGTGCGGGCCAGAACGCGCCTTCGCGTTGGGCTGCTGGTCGTGCGTCCTTGGGTATCCAAGGCGGCGTGAAGAGCGTGCCGGGTGATGGTGCGGACCACGACATCGTGATCGGCACAGGGCTCGAGGCCGTGTGCGACTCGCTTACCGGCGACATCGGGTACGTGGTCGAACGGTCCGCGTTGGCTACCGTGAGCGGGGCGCTTTACTTGCAGGACAAGCTTGGGAAGCTCGCGGCTCTCGGAGCCTATGCGTCGAACGTGGGAGTGCTCACGCACGTCTTCACGACCCTCTCGCAGACCTACTTCGTGCTCGATGAAGGTGAGAAGATCGTCGTTGTCGCCCCAACAGGCGGTGGAGACTCGGTTTTCTTCTCTCGTGTCCATGTCCTCGACAAGGCCGAGCCGTCGCGCCCGAAGCCGTACCGCGCGGACTTGTCCGGCGGGGGTTTGGTGGACGTCGCGACGGCAGCGCCGGGCAAGGTCTTGGCCGACATCGAGGCTTTGGGCACGGTCATCTTGCCTTACACGGTCTTGGGCGAGAACACGGACAGCGCGAATGCCCAGAGCGTGGAGTTCTTCTTGTCGCATCCTGACTTCGGGGTGCTGCCGTGCGGGGCTTCGGCGCCGATCGGGACCGCTGCGCCGGGGTTCGCGAACCTGGCGATTCTCACGGCGCCTCTCATGTCCAACGGGAGGTTCGTGATCCCATCGGGTTGGACCCTCAAGGCCCGGCGCCAAGCCGGTGCGTTCCAAGCCGGCGCGTTCCTGGGCGTGCTCGCGACCTTTGTTGAGTACAACGCCGAAGGGGAGTAGGCTGCTGTAGAAACATGTCCGCAGGCAACAACCGACAGCTTCAGAACCGCGCCGGCGCGAACGTTCCTTCGCGTTTCTACAACAGCGCGTTGGTCCGCGCGCAGGTGCCGCGCGTGCTCCTCGACGACTCTCTCGGAGACCAGCTTGTTGCCGAGTGCCCTCCAGGAGAACTCCTGTTCACGTCGGGCCCCGGATTGGTAACCCAGGACTTCGGCATGGCTTTGGGGACCAGCGGGGCGGGTCTCGCGGGAAAGGTCTTCTTGGTTAACGCCCAAGGCGAAGAGACAGGCATTGCGCCTGTTGTTGCACCAGGCCCTGCTTTGGCGCCTTTGGATTACCAAGGTGTGATTTTCGGGGCCTTCGCGTTGTCGCCCGGAGAGAAGTTCATCTACCGGCCGGTCGCGGCGACCGTCGGCAAAGGGTTCTTGGCGCTGGAGTTGTACTACACGGACCCCGGCCCTGGCGGCGTGCAGCAGTCCGTCGTGGACTTGGCTGACGGTGCTGTCAAGACGCTCTTTGAAGCCCCTCCAGGAAAAGGCATTCAGTTGGTGCCGTTCGGTTTCGATGCTCCGCCGGGCAGCTCCGGCTGTTCGATCACCACTACGACAGATGTCGGGACCACGTTGGACCTCTTCTTGAATGATGAGGGCGTGGACTACAGAATTATCGCTGGTTTTGCTTCAAGCCCTAATACTCTGGATGCTCTTGGCGCCAGTTTTGGCACGGCACCGTTACTTCTCTCCCCTGGTCAATCCCTGCGAGCCCAGCGCGTCGGCGCCGCAGCGAGCCTCAAGGTCCGTTCCGTATTCCAGTACTACAACGTCGAAGACACTGCGTGAACGCGTCGAAGACCGAGCCTGAGCCGAAGACAGAGAAGCCTGCGGACCTTTGTCCGGACTGCAAAGCAGACCTCAAGGACGCTCTGTTGTGCCTTCGCCGCGGTTGGGCGAAGACGTCAAGCTGCTGACGTCGTATCGGTACACGTAGAACGTCCCTAGGTCCTCGGCGTACCCACGCTCGAACCTGTTCCTCGCGAACGCGATGCCGGCCGCGTTCATCTCCTTGAAGTACGCGCTCGCGAATTCCAGCTCCAACTCACGCGCGAGCGCCCAGGCTCGCCGGTGCAGGACCTCGCCGATGCCCGCGCGCGGCGGCGCGACGGAGAACACCCGCGTGCGCAAGTACAGCTTCTCGACCGCGAGCACGAGGTGCCCGGAGGCGCCGGGTGCGGTTGCGGAGATGCGCCAGGTCGCGCTTCCAAGGTCGTGCACCGTAATCTTACACTCGTACTTACGACTCACCGTTGACCTGCGCGTTGGAGAAGGCGTAGATTCTAACCCTACCCCTTTCCCCTGTAGGAGAGAAAAACCATGTCGACAGGATTGCAAGACCGAGCTGGCAAGAACGCGGCGCTTAAGCCCTTCGCGGGCGCGCTCGCGGCGTACGGAACTCACCGGAGCTACGTGCTCAATCAGGCTGGTGGCCACCAGATCCTCATCCCCGGCCCCCCGTTGCCCGGCAGCGGCTCCAAGAACACGCCCCCGCGCGCACAGGACACCGCCGGTCAGTTCGACCTCGGGCAAGAGCGCTACATGGGCGCCCGCTCGCGCATCGTGCTCGCCTCCAGTGCGAACCTGGGCAACTTGTTCGGCATCACCGGCGACGGCGGGGTGACGGGCATCGCCGGCGACGTCGCGCTCGTGCGACCGGACGGCAAGGCCATCTTGATCGGCAGCATCGCTCCGACGGGCGTCGACCAAGCCAATCCAGCCGAGTATGACGGTTCCATCGGCAGCTATTTCTGCCTCGCGCCGGGCGAAGACATCGTCTTCATTCCCGACACGACCGTCGTCTTGACGGGCACCGGCCTGTTCGTGCCGAACTTCATCGATGGCGACCTCATCAACCACCGCACCGAACTCACGGTCGCGAAGCAGACTGTGATGCTCGTGCCGCCCGGCAAGTGCTGGTACACGCCCGCGGGCGTGGATGACCTCGCGGAGTCATCGTTCGTGCCTCTGGCCGCGGCCTACCGCAGCTTTGGCATCCTGAACCTCGACGCGGTCGGACACAACGTCAACGTGTACATCAACCCGGGTAGTGGCGCGGCAGACATCCGCTTCGCGGTGGTCGGGTGCACGGCTGGTGTGTTCACGCCGATCCCATTGGCCGCTGTTGCCGGCGGTGAAGGTGACAACGCGCTGTTCCTGCCGGCCGGGCACTCGATCAAGGCTTCCCTCGCGACGGCCGGCGATGACGTGCTTTTCTGCGCTGTCGTGGCCGAGACGAACCAGGCGCACATCGGCGACGAGGAATTCGAGAACGCGAGCGTCGTCGAGATTACGACCGGAACGATTGGCTGATCACTTCGGCGTAAGCCGAGAGTGAACGTCAGCCCACCGGCGGGAGTAATGCTCCCGCCGGTTCTCGCGCGTGTTCGCGTTGACGACCCTGGGCAGGAGCAGGCGCCCGTAAGGCACCCCACGTTCCTTGGCCCAGGCGCGCGCGACGCGTGCGGCCATGCGTGGACCCGTGCGCTCCAGCACGTTCTTCAGGTCGAGGATGGTCCTGTAGCCCCCCTGCGCCACGAAGGCTGCCTCCTGGCGCACGGCCTCGTCTCGCAGGGCGCGCATAAGCTCGTGGCCGGCAGGGGCGGCCAGGAAGCGTATCTCGAGGCTCCTGCGTCGGTCCTGCTCGAACCGCGGCTCCGGGGGGACCTCGACAGGAAGTCGGAGCGGCATCACGTCGAGGTCGGCGTACGCGCCCCCGTGCTGCAAGAGGACCTCGTAGCGAAACAGGTCCGCGCACGCGGCGTGGACCATGAAGCTCTTCTGGTACTCGAACGCGGGGGAGATGGGCGAGCCGTCCAAGAGCCCCCGCGCGTGTCGGAGCTCGACGCCAGACACGGGCGGGAACGTGAATTGCCCCCCGTGCCAAAGAAGCACCTCGAAGCCTTTTTTTACCCACGCTTCGAGGTACTGGTTACGAGTCTCCCTCCAAGGGTCTAAGAGCCAACAAACGTGAAGTTTCAGAAGGAGTACCCAAACCTTTCGATGTCGGCGGCGTAGAGCTGCGCGACGTGCACGCGCGTCGCTTCGTCGTAGTACTCCCGGTAGTGCTTCCTTGGGATTACGTTCTCACGGGGAATGACAACGCACGGGACGCCGAGACGCTCAAGGAGTGGTGGAAGCTTCTCGGTAATCTCTTCGAGCTTCAACACCTCGTCCACGAGGATATGTCCTTGTTCGTCGCCAGCGAAGGCTTCAAACGAACAGGCGGAGGTAATCTTGCTTTTGGCGTCCGGCGTCGCGCGCAGTTCGAAAACCCACGAAGCGAAAGGCTTGGTCAAACCGTGGGTTTTGCGTGAGTACTCATAGAGGGACACGGTCCTGTCCCAGGGGTTTCGCGTGAACGTGAACTTGTGCGCGCCTTCGAAGAACCGGAGCACGCGTCTCCTTGCAAACAGTGCGCGGGCTTCGACGACTCGAACATGCTTGTAGACAAGCAAGCACCGGCTGTGAGGGCGAAGGAGCTTCTCGACACTGGTCGAGCCGGTCTTTGGGTTGGCGAAGAAGATGAAGTTGTGACGCGGAGAGAACCTCATTGTTCAGCCAACGCTTGCTACGAGTAGGTCGTTTGGTTTGTTGGTTGTGTCCTCGTAGCTGAACACGTACTTGTCGTTGACGAGAAGGAGAGAGGCTAGGGCCTCTGTCTCTGTTACTCCGCCCCAGGCTTCACTTCCGAACATCCTCACGTCGTCGATGAGGATCGTATGGTCGCGCCGTGCACCGTGAAGTAGCGCGGCTATCTCTTGGAGCAACGGCGTGTGGTTCTCCGGGCCGTGGGCGTCTAAGTAGACCGTTGCCCTCACACCCACCTTCGAGACAACCCCTAGAAGGGCCTTCGCTGACGCCCCGCGTATGACTTTGACGGGACGCTTAGCGAACCTCCGCTTGGCTGCTCGGGCGAGGCTGTGGTCGCGCTCTACGGTGACGACGCGGGAAAATCCGACATCGAGCGCGAGCTGGGTTGCGTGTCCTAGGTTTGTACCAGTCTCGATAAAGACTTCTGCCATGTATTTACAAAGCACCTCAGGTAGGAGCGATGTGTAGGGGTGTCGAATTCCGTACGGGGCTATCATGGACTCGCTGTTGTTGGATGGTTGATGTGTATACGCCAATCACTCCAGATGCGGTAGCCTTGTCCTCGAACAGCTTCGCACCACCCAACGAGAGCTAGGTTGTTCGACACGCGACACTGCCGAGCGACGTCGCCGCGCATCGCGACGCAGGAGCCAACTGAGCCCATTTCTTTGAGTCCTTTTTGCTGCAAGGAACGGCGCGTCATGTGCCGGTCGTAGCGGCGGCCTTCAAGCGTGCGGAAGCCCCAGGTGTCGTAGAGGAGTTTCGAGTCGGAAGGGCGTCTTGGGTGTCTATGGAACGTGGGCGGACTGATCACGTCTATCGGCGACTGCAACTGAGAAATCAGGCGCTGGAGGACCTCCGGCACCCACTTCAAGTCCGACTCTACATAGACGACCGCATCAGCGTCGGCCGGAACGGCGTCCAGTATCTTGTTGAGTACGAGCGATAGGCATCGCAGACGGTCGGGGTTCTCGCAGGAGCCGTAGTTAGGTCGTCCGTGCGTAACGTCGATGAGGTCTACCGTGACGTTGCCGGGGAGGTCTTGGAACGTCGTTCGAGCCGCTCGAAGTTCTTCGAGCGTGGTGTCGGTCGAATCCCCTTCTGCCCAGATGAGATGGTAGCTCTCGAACCCCCCCTCCGCGATGAAGGCCGAGACCTGCGACAGATATCGCACCAGCCGTTTGCCGGAGAGGTTTCTGAAAGCCGATGCTAATATGATCCTTTTACTCATTGGCCAAAAGCATAGCCGAAGCGTTCAATCTCCTCAGCATACAGATTGGCGACGTGCTGGACATCGCGTGGACGGTAGAATTTTGTATAGTGTTTGTGCGGCGTTTTGTTGGTGTGCGGCATTGAGACATTGGCAATGCCGACAGTGGCGAGCAGCGGAGGGAGTGTTGTTGTCAGCGTTTCTAGTTTCAATACGTGATCAACCAACAAGCGCCCGGATCCATCACCAGCCACGTGTTGCAAAGACATGCACGAAAAATAACCTGAGGGGTGAACAGGATCACCATCTACCTTCACATTGTATAACCACTCCCTAAAGCGCGGTGGGTTAGGTTGACCTCTGTTTGCATAAGCAGCATGGCACGAAACAAGCCGTGCCCACGGATTACGCACAACAATGAACTTCATGTAGCTGTCAAAATCCCACCCGTTGCACACGAAAAATTCCTTGACTTCTTGCGCTCGTAAGTGCTCATGTTTCAACTCTAAATACGATGTTGGAAGCAAAGGCCAAGTGTTTTTTAGAGGCTCAGAATATGGATCGAGCATATTTCGGAGACCTGCAGAACCTGTCTTTAGGTTAGCTAAGAACAAGAACTTATGCTTGTGCGAAACCCTCACCTCACATCTCCCCGATCTTCCTCGCTGGGTTTCCAGCCCAAACCTCACCCGAGGGAACGTCTTTGATCAACACCGAGCCCGCACCAACGACCGAGTTCCTACCCACGCTGCAGCCTGGCAGAACGACCGCGTTGGTAAACACGAGGGCGTTGCGCCCGATGTGGACGAAGGAGCGCTCGATGTTCTGGCTTTGCTTCTCGCGCTCTTGAACGTGCGACCCGCTGACGAACTTCGAGCCGCTGCTACACCTTGCACCTTCTTCGATGATCAAGACCCCACCGCCGATGTTGAGGTGACAGAAGCTCGCGACGTGCACGTTGGGGCCGATGTATACACCTTCACCGCCTTCGATCTTGACGAAGGAATCGATGCGGGCGCTCGGGTGCACGAAGACGCGTTCTGGAGCGAGTATGATCTGCGGTTCAAACTTCTGCGCAGGATCCCGCTCAAGCCAGCGCGGGTATTCTGCATACTGCTCGACGAGAGCCCGCTGGTAGCTCGTCTTGACGAGTGCACGTTGGCTGCTTGTAAGGTTCACCTAAAGCTCTCCTATCTGAGGGCTTTGCGGATGAGTTCGGGCAGCTTTTCCCAAGCACGTTCGCAATGCACAGGAGAGTACAGCTTTGCGAGCAGGCTCTTTTGTGATTCGAGAACCTCGTTGGTGAACGCTATGTCGCCGCGGAGGACCTGTAGCACCTTCTCTTTGGCTTTGTTGATCGTGTCGCACGCTCCTGGAAGTTTTTGGTCGGCGCGACGGCCGAGCACACCCTTGTGCATGTAGATCATCGGCACACCGAAGACCATAGCTTCAAGTGGGTGGTAGTGAATGTGTCTGGGCTCTTCAGAGTGGTAGAACAGGACTTCAGACGCTGTCAGAACAGCATCATATTTGTCTCGAGGCAGGTTGCCCAAGATCGCAGTGTCTTGCGATCGCTGAAACTGTTTACCTGCAATGAGATGCGGAACGTCGGAGAAGTTCTCTTTGAAAGCGGCGTAGATGTTTTTGTAGTACGGAGAGGTTGAGATTCTTGGGCAGACGAAGAGCAATTTTCGGTTTCCACCTCGCCAAGAGTTGGTCTTTTGCATCACGTGTTCCGGGATGCCAAAAGGCAGGGTGATCGCTCTGTCCGTTAGGAATCTGTCCTCAATCTCAGATATGTACGGGAGGGCCTGCGCAAAAAAGAAGTGTTCCCTTCGGCGGAGCAGTTGTCGTTTGTCAGCAGGTGTGAAGAACGCGCCATAGTTGTTTGGCGCTTCTCGCCCAAAGACACGGTAGAAAACTGCGCCAGAAAAACGCTTCAACAGTTGGGTCAACCGAGGGGGGTGGTTGAAAAAAACAGCGGCGAAATGGCTGTTGATGTTGGCCAGCACCTCGGCCGTCAGCGGGAGAGAAGAGTAGAAATCGCACTTGTTCAGCAATGTCAGAGCTTCGTGTGGGATCGTAAGCGAGATGTCGTGCTCCCAGGTGGTGGCTCCAGAGCCCCACTCTTCCGTCTTCGGGTAGATTTTAGGGACGAACACCTCGAAGCCCAGCTTGCGCAGCAAAGGGACTTCGAAAGACGTCAGTGTCTCGTGGTTGAAGAGCCACAGAATTCTGTTCTGCTTGTTGCTCACAGAAGGCTCTTCACAAGCGCGTCGCACACTTCTTCCACCTGGGCCCCAGACATCGTGGCGAACGTCGGCAGGCAGATGCCGCGGCGGCTGATGTCTTCTGCAACGGGGAAAGAGCCAGAGACGTTGAACATCGGCATCTGATGCACGCACGGGAACGCGGGGCGGCTCTCGATGCCTTCCGCCGCGAGCTTTTGCATCACCAGGTCGCGGTCGATGCCGCGAGGCAAGAGCCCGACGAACAACCAAGGCGCCGCGATTGTTCCGAACGTCGGACACTGCAGTTCCAAAACCCCTCCCAGGCAATCTTGGTACAGGTCGATGATGGCCTGACGTCGTCCGAGGTGCTCGTCGAGGCGCTCAAGCTGGCCCAAGCCGATTGCTGCCTGCAAGTTGGTCATCCGGTAGTTGTATCCGACCTCGGTGTGCCAGTAGCGACGCTCAGGATCCATGGCTTGCCCGCGTAGAAAACGCACGCGCGCGGCGAGCTCGTCGTTGTTTGTCACGACCATGCCGCCCTCGCCGGTGGTGAGAATCTTGTTGCCGTAGAACGAGAAGACGCCCAGCTCGCCGATCGTCCCGGCTGCTCTTCCGCCAGCATCTGAAGCCCCCAGAGCCTCGGCTGCATCTTCCACGACGCCGCCTTCGTGGCTTCGCATTTCCGTTGGGACTCCGTAGAGGTGCACCGGGATCGCGAACTCGGCTTGCTTCCCGTTGACGATCATGCCCCAGGTTTTCGGGTCGACGTCTTCAAAGACGACCTCGGCACCGCAGTACTTCACTGCGTTGGCTGTTGCCACGTAGGTGAGCGTCGGAACGCGCACGCGGCTTTTGGCGTTCACCCCGAGAGCCAGCAGTGCCAGATGTAGCGCTGTCGTGCCGCTCGACACGGCGATAGCGTGCTGCGTCTTGAGTTTTGCGGCGAAGGCGGTCTCGAACCGGCTCACGTATTCCCCGCCGGAGAGTTGATTCTTGGTCAGAGCGTCTTCGACGTACGCGCGTTCGTTGCCGAGGAGCGCAGGCGCGGCGAGGGGGATTCGAAAAGTCACGCGAACATCGCTCCGCCGATTACGCGGCCGTTTACAGCCCAGTCTGGGATGCACTTCGTTCCCGCGCTGGTCGATGTCGCTACCAGGCACCTCTTCGGCGTGCAGGCAGCGCACGGCGGGACCGGCATGCGGCCGGGGTGCACGAAGGCCGTCGCGCCCAGGTTCTTGTACGCTCCAGTGAGCACAGCTTGCGCGAAGTCCCGCGCGGCGTCCCAGCGAGCGTTGTTCCTGGCTGCTTCAAAGAGCCTCTTGTAGTCCGCGCCGGAGTTCCAGAGAGGGTTACGCTGCCACGGCGCGACGATGTCGCGGACGGGCTTGCCGTGGTTTCGGGAGCGGTTCAGCGCCACGAACACTATCTGCGCCATCTCGTTCTTGTCCCTGACGAAGCCCGTCTCGACGATGAGCATGCTCGCCAAGGCGTCGAGGTCCTGCTCGGAGGACCAGAACGTGCCACCAGAAGGCGCGAGAGCGGCTTTGGACCTGGAGGAGAGCACGAGGAGAGCCAGGAGGCCCCCTCCAACCGCCCAGGGGTTCAGGCGCACGGCTCAGTACACTGCACCGCGAAGGTAGGCTGCTTCGGCTTGAGCTTTAGCTAAGGGGAGGGTGTAAGAAGCCCCGACTATTTTGAGAAGATCAGTGTCCGTCACAAGCTGTGCTTCAAAAACGCCGTTGGGTTTCTTCAACACCAGGAAGTATTGGCCCTTCTTGATGGTGTTTGTTCGCGCGCCGCCGTCCGGTGTTGGGGACCAAGAAAGAGGAGCGGCCGCAGTTTTAATTCCGAATTCCGGCGGCGCCAGCGCATAGAGTAAGCCTCCTGTGCCGACTGCCCACCACACCCATCTTGGAATTCGCACGAAAGGGGTCCTACGAGACGCGCTCGGCGGAGAAGGCCAGGACGTTCGGGTTCAGGCCCTGCAGGTACTTCAAGGCGCACGCCGCGGCGTCGCTCTTGATGGCGCCGAGGCGGTCGTGGGTCCACGTGGCTGAGAAGGTGGCCTGGATGCCGTCACCGGCCACGGCGGGGGTGCCGGAGGCCGAGACGACCTGTGGGAACGTCGGGCAGACGGTGCTGCGGACCCCCAGGAGGCCGTTGAGGATGGCGTTGACGGCCGGCATGCTGACCGTGCCGGGCTTCATCGCCACGCGGACGACGAGGTCCCCGACGCGTGCGGCCTGCGCCTGGCTCCTGGTCGCGAGCGCCACGAGGCCCGCAGCGCCGGCAGTCCACCACAACCATCGAGGAATTCTCATGCTCAGCGCCTCCTGTGCCGGTGTCGGGTCTTCATCCTACACCGGCCGCGGGCGGCTGGACAAGTAGCGCCGGCGCGGCAAGGGGCGGCGGGCGACCCGGCCGTAGTTGACCCCGTTGTAGGCAACGGTGGCGAGGCCCAGGAACGTGAGCAAGATGCCGGCCAGGGGGCGTTCTTCGATGGTGCGGGCGCCGCCCCAGACCATCAGCGGCCCGACGAGAGCAACGTCGAGGAAGCGCACGGTCTGGGTCTTCACGAGGTCAGAATACGCTGTAGGGTTGGGGCGTCCAGAGGATGGAGGTTCGAGATGGCAGACGAATTCGTTCCGGAGTCAGGGGATGCGGCGTTCTACAGTGACGGCCTGACGACCGTGGTCAAGCCCGACGGGTCGGTGGGGACGTTCCAGAGCAGGCCGGTGCAGGAAGAAAAGCCTCTGGACGGGGCCTTGGCGGTCTTGCGTGTGGAGGGTGGGAAGATCACGAACGTGACGCACCTCGGAAGGCCCACGCGGGCGAACAACCGAGCGTTCCGCGAAGGGTACGAGCGGGCGTTCGGTGCGAAGTCTCGGGACCTCAATTGAAGCGCGCCGAGTGGCACAAGAGACCGGGGAGGAGCTCGTCCTGGATCCGTCGCTCCACCCGCCTGGCCGTCTACGCCCGCGACGGCTTTGACTGCGTGTACTGCCGCAGCGTCTTCCCGCTGGCGTACAACGGTCTCGGGCTCACGCTCGACCACATCGTCTCGCGCTCGCGCGGCGGGACGCACGAGCCGACGAACCTCGTCACCGCGTGCTTGAGTTGCAACTCGAAGCGCCAGCACCGGAAGCATCGCGCGCAGACCGAGAAGAAGCTTTTGCGCTTGGCGGCGAGGCCGCTGAATCGGGAGCTGGGACGGGTGCTCTCGAAGATCTTCAGATGATTAAGATGCGCGTCGCGCGCGCAACATGTGCTGATGTAGAAGGCCGCCGACACCCAGCTCGTATCCGATGAAGGGCCACTTGATCCCGATGCCGGGGGCAATAACTCTCACTTGGCTCCTGGCAGGCTCAGGCGCAAGGTTGACGCTCGGAAACAACTTGAGCGGCAACTCGAACGCTCGGCCGTCACGAAGGTGAACTTGAAGCAGGTCTCCGACAACACGTACCTTCCGCGCCATCGGATACTCAGCGCAGCTATTTCTTTTTAGCTTGGGTGGCATGCCACTGCTCCTTAAAGAATTCGATGTTAGATCGAAGTTTCTCTCGAATTTGACGCAACTGGGACGGGTTGAATCCGTAATTGAAACAGAGTTCCACAGGCTCTAACCAGAACTTAGCCGCGGATTTGTTTCGATGCACGACGTGAACGTGCGGAGGCTCGTTGCCTTCGTTGAAGAACATCCGGTAAGACAGCGGACTGTTTGGGTCTCGGTAAACTACTTCTGGCGATTCAAACACGTTTTACCTTTTGATGTTCGCGCCTTAGCTCGGAAAGCACGAGATCGACTACGAAGTCTTGCACTGTCTTGCCTTTTCGGAGCGCAAGCACACGCAAATCTGTACGCACTTCCGCAGGAAGCCGGACGGCCAAGAGCACTCGATCTTCCATCTAGGCTTAGCTTACTAGCTTGCTAGCTTGCTTGCAAGGCGCACCACTCTCCACCCTCCGCACGAACGCTATCGCGCCCTCCACGCTGTCCGCCACGACGAACTTGTGCCCGAGACGACGAGCGCGCGCTTGCCAGGCCGCCTGTGCCTCTTGGTCCGCACGCTTCTTTGTCGCGCGACCTGGGCGCTTCAATTCAATCCAGCAGATGAGACCGTGTGCGAGTACGACCTGGAGGTCGGGCGTCCCTGCTGCGCGCTTCTGGCGATACCGCCGTGAAACCGCGCCCGCGTCGCGACGGTCCACGTAGCCGCGCGCGCCGTTGCCTAGGTACAAAGTCAACGTCGAGATTACGCGAGACTGCAGGCTGGCTTCGAGCTCGGTCACGTAAGGGCGACGATTTCGCGAGTGTCTTTGGTATCAGGCATCACCGTCACGATGCCGTCGTAGCCGTCTCGGCGCAGAGCGCGTGTCAGAGCCAACCCTTGCCGGCGGTAGTGCTTGTGCAAGAGCATCTTCCAACTCTGGTTGTCGTAAGTCCCGTCGCGCTTGACGTTGAACCAGACGACCAGCGGGTTCTCGAAGCGAACGGTCCCGGAGACCCAACCGCGCGGCAGGTCGCCGGGGTTTGGATTGTGGAGCATGAAGCGACCTCGAGGCTCGATGCGTTGTTGGAACTGGTCTACGAAGCCGGGCCGCGGAGCACCTTGCGTGTTGCGCACGTACTTGAACTGCACCGGCACGCCGGTTTCGAAGTGCACGCCGTACTCGTCCGCGACAGCGAAAGGGAGCATCAGCGGAGCAGCTTTTGTAGTTCGCGTTCAAGTTCTCGAACGGCTTTGGTCGGGCATACGAGGCCCACGTTGAAGGCTTGTTCGCGGTCGAGGCCGGGCAGCAACACAGGAACTTTCAGACCCTCCTCTTTGTGCATCTTGTTTAGCATTTGGAGTGCGTTGAACACGCCATCTGCATCGAAGAAGAACCCTCGGTATTTCACCACGACGTGGTGCGGTGTGCCGTGGTCGTAGACCGTCCAGAGTTCGCTCTTTGGCAGCAAGCGCGCCAGCGCCTCTGCAGCGACCCAGCAGCCTCCTGCCGTCCAGGTGCCCTCGCAGAGTTCTTGGTGTTGGTCGAGCAAGCAGTAAGAGCGCTTTGACGCGAAATACTTCTCCAGCCGGCGCCCGAGTTCAGAAGGGGAGAGCACCTACTGATTCTGCACGAATCAGTAGCGGATTGGTATCAGGTCTCGGCTTCTTCGTACGTCGCTGGAGCCCATTCAAGGAGCTTCTTCGTCGCTTCACGGAAGGAAGCGCGTGCTTCTGCGTGCGCTGCCTCGGCCACGCTCTCTCGCTCCTGCGCTTCTTTGGAACTCAACGGCTCGCCAGTGAGGATGTCGTGGATCACAGCCTCAAGTTTGCCATCATCGAGCGGCTTTTCCAACTTCCGACAAGGGCAGAGCTTGACCTCCGGGTCTTCGAAGGCTGTCACCAAGACCCGAGCGGTCTTCGGGGACACCAGGCGCGCTTTTCTGCAGAGCTCGACCCCCGTCATGCCCGGCATCCGGTGGTCGGTGACCAGGACGTCGAACGGGCGGCCGGGAGCCTTGAGGAGGTCCAGAGCCTCGGCGCCAGAAGAGACCACGGTGACGTCGTACGGATGCTCGAAGACGTACTTCCAGGTCGTGCGCACGTCCGCATCGTCGTCGACGAACAGTACCTTGGGCTTCACCATCATTGCGCACCTCTGGGGAAGATAGACTTGAGCCTGGCGATCTCGTTGGTGAGCGTTCTCACAGTCTCGTCGAACTTCGTGATGACCGCTTGCGTGGCCGTCGCGTGCTCTTGGTAATCAAGCACGCCGTGTGCCAAATCCTCCGCGCGACGCTCTTGCAGGCTCGTGACAGAAATAAGCATGGTTCGCAGTTCGGCCAGTAGGCGGTCCCGGTCCTTGTCGAGCCACCAAAGCGCGCCGGCCATCGCGACGCACAAAGGCGTCGTGAACGGACCCACGGACTTGAGGTATTCGATGAACTGGTCCATCAGCGGTGACGGTCTCGCTCTTCCTTCGCTCGCTCTCGCAACAGGCGCCGGAAATCGCGGTCCTCGTCTTCGAGGTAGCGCCAGCCGATGGGCGTCTTGGAACCCCACCAGACGACGCGGCGGGTACCTATCACGTCCTTCGCCCAGCCGGCGGGACCTTCGTCGCCGCGGCCGTAGGACATGAGGGCCTCCGAGACGGCGACGGCGCGCACGGTCGGGTCCATGTTCTCAAGCTCGTCGCGAGTGAGGCCGACGGTGGACATCGCGCTCTTGACCTCTTCGGCGTTCGGGCCGTCCGGGTCGAGGTCGCTGAGGTCGAAGTAGCCTTCCTTTGACCAGAAAGGGAAGCCTTGGTCGAGGGCTTCACCTTCGCTGAGGTAAGACGTGGTGGGCTGAATCTCGATGAGTTCGATTGCTCGGCCGTCGCCGGTGGCTATCAACCCGCCGTGGGCACCGGGGTTCATGTCGCCGCCGATTTGCCGCCAAGGGAATTTCCCGATGCGTATCTCCATGTCAGCCTCCTCCAAACTTCTTCCGGTCCAGAGCTTTCTCGCGCTCTCGGACCATCCGCGTGAACATGCTCGCGGGCAGGATGTCCTTCACCTTCTGCGTGGCGCGGGCGTCGCCCTTCGAGAAGCGGTCGAGCAACCCGAGGAAGACGGCGATGGCTTCGAGTGCGGAGGCGGCGGTCATCTCAGCCCTCCTGCGCACGTCAATCCTTTGCTCAAGGACAAGACTTTGGCGAGCGCTGCCGGAATTTTCAAACCTCGTTCCTCCAGAACGCGCGCCATGTCTCGCATGGTTTGCGCCGCGCACGCGAGGGCCTGGTCCCAGTAGCCCGCCTCGCCTGTGCGCTCGAAGCCGTCGAGCGCGACCTCGGCGGCGACCAGGGACGCTGTTGCCGCAGCGTAGTAGCGCTCGAACTTGTCCGCGGCCTCGGTCCAGCCGGCCATCTTCTGGTCCTTCTCGGCTTGGGTCGAGGAGGAGTCTCGCGCGTGGTCGGCGTGGATTTCGTACGCGTCCGCGAACAGGTGGTCGGCCTGCGTCGCCGCGACCGCGGCCGTGGTGAGGGTACCGCGGGCGACTTCGACGGCCGAGGCGCCGCAGCCGACGGCGAGGACGGAGAGGAGCAAGAGTGTCTTCATGCTCGCCTCCAGCTCCGACCGTCCCATCGTTCGGCGACGCGCTCCTCGCGGCACGAGGTTTTGCTGAACTTGCCGACGGTCGAGCAGGCCTTCAGGAACGCGTCCGACTTCAGGTGCGCGCGGTAATACGCCTCGGCCTCCTGGAGCGTCTGGCCGTAGAAGGCATGGACCACGACGGCGTAGGAGCGGCCGGCTTCGCGGATCTTGGAGAGAATCCGGAACGGCGCTTCTGCCCCGTGCACGGGCGAGACCTCGACGGCGACGACCTCTTGGGTCAAAGGCGCTGGCCAGAGCCCGCCGCGGCGGTAGCCCACGACGACCGGTCGTGGCGGTCGATGCGGCGGTCTCGGACGAGGTCCGGGTCTCGGTCCCGGTCTCGGAGGTCGGCCTAGGCCCAGCACACGCCGAAGGTATCACCGTGGGATTGCTCCGGCGAGGGGGGTTAGGGTAGGATGCTGCTTGACATGGCCGCACGGTTCAGAATCTACGAGTCCCGCGACGACGCGCCCCCAGGCCCTCGGTCGGGCTTCGGGAAAGAGCGCACTGCTGCGGACTACCGCGCTCGAATTGAATGGGAGACATGGGCCGCGCACATCGCCCGAGGGAACCGCCACGAAGCCGTTGCACAAGGACACGACCTTGCGCGTGCGGCTTACGAGCGCGAGTTCAAGAAGAAGTTCTCCAACCTCGGTGATCTCGACGTCGCGGACGAAATCTGGCGCCAGCTCGGCCGGGCGCGCGTGATGATCGGCGCCAAGGGACCAATTGGCGACAAAGACTCGCTCCGCTTCCAGATCGGCGCCAACCCCAAGCGCGTGAAGTACATCAAAGTCCGCCTCGACCCCTCCGACACGTACACCGTCATCTTCCTTAACAGCAAAGGCCAACCGCTCCACGAGGTCGACGACATCTACTCGGACAACCTCGCGCGCGTCATCGAGATGCACACCGGCCTGAGGACCAGCCTGTGAAGTTCTTCATCCTCGTTGCTTTACTCGTCGTGTTCGAACCGTGTAGGTTCGACCCGCAACCGATGGAAGCGAAAGAGGAGCACTGAACATGGCGAAACGACGCGTCACCGACAAGAAGTACATCGAGGCTGCTCGTCGCCTGTACGAGCGCGAGGGTGAATGTGAGATCGACGACAACGCGAAGATCTCCCGCGGTGACCCCGACGGCTCCTACGTCCAAGCTTGGGTCTTTGTGTACAACGACCAAACCAAATGACCGTCTCGGCTCGCACTCGCCTGGGCACCCGCGTTCGCTTCGTCGGGCACTCGTTCGGCTACACAAACCCGCCAGCGCACGGTGAAGATGGCACCGTCACGTACATGCCGGGCTTCAAGCCCAGGACGTACCTGCCGGGCCCTGGTGGTGGCCTGCTCTACGTCAAGTGGGACCACATCGGCGTGATGGGCGTCTCCCCGAACGATCTCGAGAAGGTGAGCGGGCGCGGGTTGGGCGAAGACGACGAGTTCCCTTGGGTCTCGCTCTCCTACGGCACGCTCCCTGACAAGAAGGTGATCTTGGGGCGCGTTCGGGGCTCCTACCCGATGGAGCTCGTCCGCAGTGACGCAGATGCCATCGAGGAGTGCCTGATGATCGTCGAGCGCAAGTTCGCCGGCAAGCACGACCCCTTCAAGGAGTTCCCAGGGCGTCACGGCAAGCACGGCTATCGCTTCTCGCCACAGGGCTTGTACGCGCTCATCGAGTGCGTCGTCGAAAACCAAGACACCGTGTCCGACGAAGAGCGCAGCTACGGTCCTCGACGAAGCGAAGCGCGCGACAACGCGGAACGTGCTCTTGATCTCGTCGCTTCCATCCTTCAAACCTTGAACATCGAATGGGTATGAGCGTGCCCCCGGCGTCTGACTCCGAAGACGAGCTGTGCGCCGAGTTTGCCGAGACGTTGAACACGGCCGTCGATGAGATTCGCGACCTCTACGTCGAGCGGTTCAAAACCCCCGGCGTGGACCTCGACGTTGTGACGTTCCAAGTGATCGCCAAGCTTTTGGGTGAGTACGAAGGGCGATTGCTCGCCACCGATGCGGTGCAGGCTTGGGTCTACGACATGCGCGCCTGCGGCATCGCCGAAGGGTTAGAGCAAGAGGTTCAGTTTCACCGCGAGTCCTGCACCGCGCTCGACGGCTGTGCAACGCTCGACCGGCTCCTGGCGGCCAGGAAGCGTTATGACGGGGCCATCGCCAAGGTCGCGAAGAAGCACGAGACCTCGGACGCTCTGCTCGAAGAAATGCTCTCTGCCTTCAGGTCTGTTCAGAAGGCTCGCGGGTAGGATAAGCTCCCGGCATGGCGGCTCGCGGCGACGTACCTCTGCAGCAGCGCGCTGGGAGCAATAACGCGCCGCGAGCGAGTCCATTCGGCCTCGAGAGCGCGTACTTTGGAGCGCCGATTCGCAGGATACATTCGACACCCTTCACGCTCATCGAGCGCAAGTTTGGGGAGAAGCCGGTCTGCCTCGCGTTCGCGCTGCCTCTCACGTTCGGCTGGCTCATCAACCGCACGCCAGGGGCCATCACGGTTGAAGTCTACGTCGTTGATGCGCAAGGACGGCGAATGCTTTCTACATCAGGCCCCCTCCCCTCGGGCTCCGACACGCCTCTCCTGACAACCTTTCTAGGGGTTGTCGCTGGATGGGTTCTCGCGGAAGGCGAGAAGATGGAGATGGTGATTACTGCCGGCAACATCGAAGCGGGCAACGGCTTTTGGTGGTGGCCGCAGAAGCAGGTCTTAAACACCCGCGTTACCACATCCAGGATGGTGCTCGACGCCTCCGACAGAGTCGTCATGTTCCCTGACCCCGGCCGCAGCATGTACGGATCTGGTTTCCCATTTGATGGCACCTTTAGGTGCTGCTACATCTTCAACTACAGCCCGACGACCGCGGTCACCGCCACCTCGATCATCGAGACGCAAGACGGTGACATCGCGGTCGACGTTGCCGTGCCGGTCCCGGCCGCCACTGCGACCCCCATCATGACCACGTTTGGCTTCGGGCACGGCTTCGCATACCCGGACAAGTTGAGGGTGGCTATCTCGGCCGTGCCTGCGGACGGTGAAGTGGTGTTCCAAGCTTCGTGCCTGGTCCAAGACATGCCTAAAGAGTTTTGACAGATGTGCTTCTGGAACCTCGAAGCAATCCAAGCGGACTTGATGTTGAGGTCTGCAAAAGGTCTCAACACGCCGGCCCCGGAGGTGCAAGCGGCCGTGAACGTGTTGGTCAACTCTGGGTCTCCTCGCACTGGCATGGAGCAAAGGCTGAAGCTCTACAAGTTCACGCCATCCGAGGCGGCCGCCTACGTCGACGCTGCCTACCCAACGTGACATGGCCGCGCTGAAGCCACACCTGGCCGAAGAAGGCGAGACGACAGAGCTCGAAGAGAAGTACTTCGAGTGCCACTCGCGGTCGGGCGGCGACCTCGGGCGCATGGGGGACGAAGAAGACCCGCTGTGCCCGACGCCGGAGGCAGTGATCGACCAGTCACACGCCGGCCTCATGCAGGACGTGTACACGCGCGAGGTCATCCTCGAAGAACTTCGCGGCGCGCGCATCCTTCCGAGCTACAAGGGCCGCGACGTCGTTCTGCGCGTCGACCGTCCGGTGACAGGGCCCGTCTGGAATCCGTTCGCCGAGGTCGGGTCCACCTCGTTGCTGTCCTGGACGACGAAGATGGGCACGCCGAGTTTCAGCTTGCCCGCCGGCGCACCGGTTTCTGGTGGTTCATGTCCAGGAGCCGCCGCGGGGCAGAGCACAGTGGACGACCGCGTGAGGCGCAACGCGGCGAAGCTGTTGTTGCCGATTTTGCTGCCTGAGCTTCCGAAGAGCGAACGCAAAGTTGATCTCGCGATGGCAATTTGCCAAAAATGCTACGCTCTGGGTGGTCAATACGCGACCGGCAGCGTGCAGTTCCACCAGATGGTCCGCTTTGCCTGGACACGTCACGCCGTCATGATCGACCAGCAAGGTCGCCCCACCGACAACCCTCGCGAGAGTTCGTTTGTGTCGGTAATGATCGACGCCATCGAGCGCGCGGATTTCAAGCTCGAATCCGAGCCTGCGCAGTGGCGCGGCAAGAAGAAATTCTTTCGAATTCACGACAGCGGCGATTTTTTCGGACCACGTTATTTTATGGCGTGGAAAGCGGTGTGCGACTACTTCCATCCGCGTCGCAACGAACACCCCATCGTCTTCTGGGCGCCAACGCGCATGTGGGCGATGGGGGACACTTGGATCGACCTCATCTCCGAGGTCAACGGCCAGCGTGATACCAACCTCATCGTGCGTCCGTCTGGCTACCACGTGAGCCAACACGGACCTGACATCCGCGCACCCGGTTGGGCCGCAGCAACGCCCACGTTTCACCACGATGCAGTCAAAGCTGCAGAGGGAAAAGACTTCGACTGGAACTGCAAAGCCTACGCAGTTGAGAAGGGCCCATCGTGTCGCGACGCGGTCGGCTCAGACGCCCAGGGCAATCCAACCACAAGCAAAGGCTGCCGCACGTGCTGGGTGCATCCGCACCTGCGCGTGAACTACACTCTGCACTGAACGTCATGGCGAAGAGCAAGACCAAGAGCGAGAGCAAGAAGTTCGAGTCGGCCGGGCCGTCTGTGCCGGCGGTGTTGCCGCCGATTCGCGTTGGTGTGCGGCCCTTCACATACACCTCGCCCTCCGCACTCCCGCCGCGCACCAACGACGAGCGCCGCGCCCGCGGATGCGAGGAAGAGACCTACAAGACCAAGAAGGGTGAAACGAAGACGAAGTTCAACGGGCTCTTGAAGGACAGCAAACGTCCCGACACGTTCTGCAAGCCGACCTCGAAGCCTTGCGGCGACCGCTCGTCGTGCCCGGTGCAGCTCGTGTGGCTGCGGGGCCAACCGCACCTTAGGTTCTGCGCGACCCAGGGGCAGCCGGGACACGTGGTCGCGGTCGAGAACGCGCATGACGCGCAAGCGCTCGCCACCAAAGCCTGCGCGGACTGGCCGAACCCCAAGAAGAAGGTCAAGTGGCCGTCGAAGTACTTCGAGAAGAAGGCTCCCGACGTCGTCGAGCGCTCGCGCCGCGGGCGTCCAGACAGCCCGTGGGGCGCACCTGGGTTAGGAGCCGCCGGCGAGCGCATCCTCGGACCTAGTTCCGAGAGCGACGCGGTGTCCTACCAACCGCCGCCGACGTTCGGCAACTTCGTCGCGGCCGCAGCGCCGTTTGCGGCCGTCGCCGTCATCGCGGCGTGGCTCTTCACGCCCCCGAAGCCCGTCGTGCCGGCCACCCCTTGACCCTGGAGATCTAACCGTGCCATTCTCTGCGGGAAAGCGAGGCACGCCATGGGTTTTGGATTGATTCGAGTTCGCAAGGGTCTCTGCCGCACGCAGCGCGGGAAGTTCACGCGGTGCCGCGGTCGAGTTCCTCGTGGCAGGCACGGTCGCGCCGGCGCGAAGTGCCTCCTGGGCGTGAACAAGCGCACGGGGCGCTGCCTCAAGCGCAAGCGCAGCCGCCGGTAGGCGCGGGACGATCCGTAGTCGAACGATTTCCCCGGCCATCCCGGCCGGTTTTGACCAGGAGAAATGAAATGCGTCGTTGCAGAACAGCCAAGGGTCGATTCCGCCACTGCGGTGGCCGCAGCAAGCGCTCGGGTGGCAAGCGCCACTGCCGGTTCGGCGTCTCCAAGACGACCGGCCGCTGTCTGAAGAACAAGCGCTAGGCTCGCGCCGCGCTGACTTCACCCGAAGCTTCGGCGACGGGTCGCAGGCTCTCCCGACGCGCTCTCGCGTTCGGAGAGCCTTGCTTTAAGCTCGCGCCGGTCGCCGGCGGAGCCATAGGTACCCGAGTGCCACGGTCGCGCCGACCCCGGCGAGGCCCCAGGCCCACGCCTCGGTCGCCTGCGTGCCGCCCTTGGAGAACTCCTCGCCGGCCTCGCGCGCGATGGCCTTCAACTTCTCCGCGGCCGCATTCACGACCGCGTCGCGCGCGCCGCGCGCAGTGTCCATGGCGGGAGCCCAGAGGTCCTTGAACGCCTGGACCTGGCCGCCAGGTTGGACGAGCGCCGGCGGGACGACCTTGTCCCAGACCTCCGGCGTCCAGAGGTCGCGGTAGCGGGCCCAGAAACGCTCGAGGACCCCGGCCCAGACGGTGGGCACGGACATCAAGATCGAGCGCCGGACAGGACCCATGCCGTCTTCCCAGTCGCGCGCGAGAGCGTCCCAGGCTCCCCCAAGACGCGAGGCCTGGACGATGGCGTTGTTCAAGCGCGCGAACTGGTCCGCCTCCCTGGGCTTCGGCCCCGCGCGGACGGCGGCCTCGGTGGCGAGGCGCTGCAGGGTGGGCGTCGAGACGCGCGCGGTCGTGCCGTTGATGCGCTCAAAGCGCGGGTCGAGCTTCAGCGCGCTGGCGAGGACGACCCAGGCGCCTGACGTCGTCGGGCCGTAGGTGCCGTCGGAGCCGACGGGGGCGCCGAGGGCCCGGAGGATGGCCTGGAGGAATAAAACCGAGCGGTCGGTGACCTCGACGAGGACACCGAAGCCGGAAAACATCGCTGGGTCGTGGAGGGAGAGCATCAGAGCCACGCAGCGTTCGCGAAGCCTATGTAGTGCTCGCTCTTGTTGTCCCAGACGCCGAAGCGTATCCCCGGCTCCTTGCGAGCAAAACTCTCGGCGATTTTGATCGCCTGTTTCTTGGTCTTGGCTCCGCCCACGACCTTCCACTCCTTCGAGGTGCTGCGATGGACGTCGAACCGCATCACACCGATTCACCTTGCACGTCGATGACCTTACCACGGATGCCAGCGGGCACCGGCGGGCGTTCCATTTCTTGTCCGAGGTCGTTCACGAACCGAGCTGCGGCGCCAGCAATTTTTTGCCACGGCACCTGGCTCTTCTTCCCCGCGGCCTTGGCCTTCACGAACGCCTTCTCGAACCCGAACACCACGAGCTCCAGCTTGTCCGTGAGTTCGAGGTACCTCTTGCGCGCGGCCGCGAAGCCGGGGCTCTTCGCCTGCGCGACCTCGTGGGCCTTCTCCTTCGAGAGCTTCGGGTCGTGCGCCGTCAAGGTCTCGACGGCGAGGTCGAGTTCCTGCTGCCTACGGCGGAGGTCCTGGCGGGCTCTCCGCCACGCCATCGCCGTCTCGGCAAGCTTGCGCAAGGACGCTAGGTCCACGTCGTCCAAGTACCACGAATTCCGTCTCGGTGTCGAGACTGACCCACTCCGGACGCAGCAAGATGGGAACGGAGAGCTTCCCTTTCCACACGAAAGGCTCGATGCCGTGCAAGCGGCCGAGCCACGCATCGATGACCAGGAACGGTGTCCCCTTCAACCGGGGTTGGCCGCCGTTCGTCGTGCGGGCGCTGCGGAGGCGAACGATCTTGTTGATCAAGGTGTCGAGCACCTGAGCCTCTTTGGTGACTCGCCAGACTTCTTGGTCGCGAAGGCGCACGCGTTCGGCGCGCTCGAGCATCGCGGGGTTCGCTTCCCGAAGGTAGTTCAGGTACGTGCGCTTGGGGACGCGGAAGAGGAGGGGATCAGTCATCGTCTGCTATCGGGTAGAAACTCTCCAACCTTTGTTCGAGTGCCGTGAGCTTTGCATCGCGCGCGACCAACGCGTCGAGCAGCGCTGCAACCCCTTGGTGGTGAACCCAGGTCTTCACCCACGCGTGGTCGCCCAGAACCTCGATCGCGACCTTCAAGCGCTCTTTGGCTTGAGCTTGACGCAGAGCTTCCTCCTCCTCTTCTTCATGCTCAGTCAACCTCGCAAACGTGATCATAAGCCGAAATCTCCCGGCAGCTTGTGCTCCTTCCAAATTTTCGAGAAAGCTGTCCAGGCGTTCTCGCGCTCCTGCGGCGCCGCGGCCTCGTCCATTGCGAGTGCTTGAAGCCTGCGCGCCTTCTCGAGCACGTCCTCGGGCACGCCCAAGACGACCTTCCGTGATGTGCCTGGAGGAGCGCCGTTCGCGCGCACGCTCTCCCACGTCTCCTGGGCTCCGTAGCCAGCGGCTGCTTGCCAGATGCGCCAGAAGCGCTCGATGTCTTCCTCGGTGCTCTCGGAGAGACCTTGAGCGACGATGGTGTTCACGAACGCCTCAGAGTCGCGCCAGTTCACGAATCACCCAGCAAGCTCAGCGTGAATCTCATCGATCCGCATGAACGGAAATTTGAATCTCAAGTCCGTCTCGCGCAGCGCTTTGCGCCACTTCGGCCAGAGCTTCGACCCCGGTGCGACTGGATAGAAACCTCCTGCGCCTCCCACAGCGCTGCCCATGCCATCGAAGAACTTTGCGTATGGCAGCTTCGTCGTGTGTCCCACACGATCGTGTCCCAACACACGGTTCTGCTCGAGTCCTGTCTGACAGAGCTTGTCTCGAAGCAGGTCCGCAAAGCTCCCGTCACCAGTCCCAGGCGAGGTCGCCTTCGTCTTCGGGTCGCCACCGGTCGAACAGCAGTAGAGCGCCACCGTCGGGCTCACCGACACGCAGTCGAAGATGGCCTTCGCCAGTTCCGGCACGTTCTGGTTGCGGAAACCGAGCTGGAGGCCTTGCTGCCAGCCGTGACAAAAGAACGCGATCGAGTCGACAGGCACACCAATAAAAGCCTTATCCGCGGCGCCGGCGAGAAAGCTCAAAACGTCGTTGCGCATCTGGGCGAACGTCTTGGAGTTGTCGATCACGAATTCCTTCGCCGGGCGCGTCTTCATGAAGCGCGCGAGCTCGGGCGCGAAGGCCCCTGTGACGTCCTTCTTGCCGGGCGTGTTGAATTTTGGTCGAAAGCAGAGCGTGGTCATTTCGTCCTCCTCAGCACGTCGCCGACTCTATCCTTGAGCCCTCGCGGGCGCGAGACCTCCACGTCTTCAGCCTTGACCGCGCGCCAGGGACCGGTTCGGAGTTCGTGCGCGAGGGCCTCGACCAGCTTGTGTCGATCCATGACATCGTCGAGGCAGAGGGAAGGTCTGGCGACGATGACGGCCATGATGGTGTCGTAGAGTCTCACGCGACACCTCGACGTCGGGGCACCAAACGAGGTTCGACGTGCACGTTCGGGTGAGGGTTGTTGACGAAGATCTCGTTGAAGCGCTGGGCTTCAAGCTCAGCCTGCGCGAGCGCTTCCTGGAGCTTCGGCACCATCAAAGAACGAAGACACATCAAGTCGTCGGGTGCGAGCACGAGGCAGTTCAAGAACCCGTGCATCTTGAAGTACGCCTTCCCATCCGGTGCAGTGCGTTGCTTCAGTTCTCGAAGCTGCTGCAGCATACCTTCGAACGAGCGCGCGCTGAACTGCGCGATGATGCCGTCAAGCTGGAAGTCGTACCAGACGTCTTCCATGTGAACGATGCCTGGATAGTCAAGGCCGACGACCGGCGTGACGTTCTGGCGAAAGAACGGCGAACCTCGCTCCTTCAAGTCCGCGACGATGCAATCGACGAGCTCGTCGGGAACGATGTGGAGCTTCACGGAACCCTCGACCCTGCGATCGTTGAAGTCCAAGGCGTGCCAGGTGCGCGTCATTTGTGCTCCGGGCACAGGACCGTGAAAGCGCCGTCGACGGGGTCCTGGATGTCCCAGTCTTCGGGCACGTGGAACCCGACGAGCGTGATTTGACCTGTCGGCAACTCTTCGAGCTCGACCACATCCTCAGTCGTAGCTGGGCAGTCAATGCCGTTGGAACTCACGTGGCTGCAACAGACTTCGGCTTTGAACTTGAACTTCACGTTGCCTCCAGCGCCTTGAGGATCTGCACCTCGAGTTCCAACGACGCGAACCAACCGTCAGGCGCAAAATGCCAGAAGACCAGGGCGTTGCGCACCGCGTCCTCGCGACGGATCTTCCGAATCTTCGGGTGAAACTCATCCTCGTCGACGAGCGCTTGCACGATATTCCTCGCGCGCTCCTCCGCCATGTCCGCCGGAAGACTCTCCCGCAAGACACCGGCGACGGCCTCGACGCGGCGAGCGAGAGTCATCGATACTCCCAAACGTACTCACGCACGGTAAAAGGCCACCCTCGTTCTTCTTCATACCTAACCTGCAACACCTGACGCCTCTCGACCTTTTCAAGCCAAACTGTTTGAGCGCCGCATGTCACAGGAAACCAAGCGAACCAAAACCCCCAGGTGGAATCCTCCATCACGCGCACTCCAATATCCTCCGTCTCGCGCGTAAGGCTAACCCACCGCATCACGCGTACCCTCGCTCTTGCAACCAAGCCTTGGTCTTCTCTCCGTCCCCGCGGAGGAGGCCCTGCACGGTACCGAAGTTCTCCCAGTTCGAGCGCGCGTTCTCGAGCGTCTCGACGACGAAGCGGGAATACTCTGCGCCGAAGCCCATCTTGCGGAGTTCCTTGTACGCGCAGCGGGCGCGGAGGGTCGGGAAGCGGATGAGGTCAGCCATAGCGCGCTTTCTCCGCATCGGCTGCAGGCCCAGCGTCCTGCTTCTTCACTCGCATGCGGCGCAACGAATACGGACGCTCCGGGATAGACATCTTAGTTTCAGCTTTGGTGTTTGCCTTGAACATCGTGAGAGCATCGGCGGCGGTGTGTGCTTCGATCTCGATTCTGAAATCCGACCACGACGGCCCTGGTCCAGAGTCTCGCCGCGTGCCCTCGAACACGTAGGTGTGTAGCTTGTCGGTCACGACTCTCCGAACTCCTCGGCGTGACGCACGGGCTTCACGAGGCGGAGGATCTTCTTCTTGGCAAAGAAGTCCAAGTCCTCGACCTCCGCGGCCGCACGAATTGCCCTGTTGTGTGCGCGGTCGATGTTGTTCTGGGCCTTACGGATCAACGTCTGCACCCTCTCCTCAGTCGCCTTCTCCTGCGCGGCCTTCACGCGCAATTTCCCCAAGGCGTCGTTGAACAAGTCCGTGCGCTGCTGCGTGAAGGCAGAGAAGATGTCGTCGAAAGGGTTGCCCACGTCACACCTCCGGCGGCAACGGCACGCACTCGACGCATTCCCAAACACCCGGCGGCGAAGGATTACGGATGTCGATGCGAACGCGACGGTGTGCCACTTGCCCATGGGTCTCGCAGACGAGACCGCGGAACTCGTACTGCACGGGCTGCGGTTTCGGCGCCAGCGGTGGAATCCGACGGACGACGAATTCCTCGTTGCCGACTTTGACGAGCACCTCGGCGACCAATGGCGGCTTCGCGTCGAAGCGGTGCACGCGGGCGTAGGGGTGCATCGCGAGCACATTCAACGTGCTCTGGTCCACCTCGAGCGGCTTTCTGTCGACGAGCAGTTCGTCGACGATGTTGAACGCTTCAACGGTGTTCATTCGTCGTCCTGGAGTTCGACACCGGGTCCAACACTCCACTCGCGACCCTCGTCATCTCGGATCAAGAGGCAGATCATGCTCTGCTCCTCCCCGAATTCCGACGCCGGCATCGTCAGCTTGTCAGTCCCGTAAACTACGCCGCGCATCGTCTTCCCCTCTCTGTCGAGCCAACGCACGCGGCGGCCGATGTCGTAGCCCGTGCGGTCGTATGTCGGCGGTGCGTCCTGCAAGAAGAGGGAAGAGAGCAGCCTCAGAGTTCTCAAAGGAGACTTCATCGCCCTTCAGCCTTGGCAGGAGCAACCGCCGCGCTTCCCCAAAGTTCTATCTGCTCGTCCCAGTCGCCCGCCAACATCTTCAGCGGAAAGCGCGTTGGATCAATCGCGTTTTGCTTTTCCCACCACGCAGCGAAAGACGATAGGCCTTCGCGACGATCTGCGAGCCACGTATCGAGAGAGATGTCGTACTTCTCGTGGTAGTAGTCGGACTGCGTCATCGCCCCTCAACCTCGCGCATCCGCTCACGCTCGCGCCACGCCTTCAACGCAGCGTCGTACTGGTGTTCCCACTGGACGGTGCGCTCGAACATCTCCTCAGCCAAGCGCAGGTTCTGCTTGGCGACCGCGACCGCGTCGGACAACCTACCGGCGCTCTTCTGAGCGGGGCGGTTGCCAAACTGTCCGATGAACCAGCTCTCGAAGCGGCTCTTCTCCGGGTCTGGAGCCTTGTCTGGCTCTTGCCCTGAACCCTTCCGCGGGTCGACGGTGTCGAGACGGGGGAGGCGCTCGAGCATGTCGTCGTCGGTCACCATACTTCCCTGATCTTCTCACCCTCGAACCAGACATAGCCGATCCTGCGCTCGTGCGACGAGTTGTACGTGAACACCTCCACCTTGGCCTGGCGCTGGATGGGATCTAAATCGTCGTTCACGGCGTCTTCCGCAAAGAGGTCTTGAGGAACACCGCCCTCCGGCCCGGCGATGAAGTAGTTGTTCGCTGGCCGGTACTGAAAGCGATCTTGAATCGCTACCTGCACCCGAACACCGGGCCCGCTCGCGGTGATGCGGAAGCGTTTCGGCAAGAAGCCCCCGTGCGGCGTAAAACGCAACGCGCCGTATTCATTCGGCGCGAGGTCGTACCTGCCGAGCCAGAGCACATCTCCGCGCCAGCGCTCTTCCGGCGGCAAGCTCTCCACGATGCCAGTCGCGGTCGGCGGCCACCGCACAGATGAAACGAGCGCGGCCTTCCTTTGGCACATGTCGGCATAGCTGATCATCCGCGCGCACACCGCGCACGTGTACGCGGCCTTGTTGGAGGGGGCGACCCACGCATCGCCGCCGCACAGGCATGCGACGCCCTCGCGCGACGCTTTGACATTGGCAATCACTGCGACGATGGGAGAAACCTTCGCGGCAGGCTGCACCTCGCTCAACTTCAACCTCGCTGTCGCGGGCTTGTCCGCGAGCGACACGCGCCGCGGGAGAGAGAACACGGGGTCGATGGTGGAGTAGATGGGTTTCACGACAACCAAGCCCCTCCCTGAGTCCCCAAGTCATTTCGAACGACGCCTCGTTCGCGCTTCTTCTCGAGTTCATCCAACCTAGAAGCCAGCTCCCCGATGAACAAGTGCAAGTTGGCGATGGCGAGCCAAATTCCCCAGACCCCACCCTGCATGTAATAGCCGAGCGCGATACCGCAGTACATTAACCCAAGTACGCGAACAAAATACTTCACGCTCCACCAATCCTCTCCACCAACCTCGTCCTGCGATTCGTGTCCCTGGGCTTCGCAACCGCGCGCGCAACGGCCTCGCGCGAGCCGACGATGCCGAGCTTGTCGGACGTGCGCGTGACCGCGGTGTAGAGAAGCTGCCGGCGGAAGCTCCAGTGGGCCTCGTCGGCGACGACCACGACCTCGGGGTGCTCCGACCCCTGGAACTTGTGCACGGTCAGCGCGTACGCGAGCTGCAGCGGCCGCACGTTGCCGTCCTGCAGCTTGAAGAGGCCGTCGATGCTCTCAGGATCTGGATTCTCGACGCCAACAAAGCGGACGGTGACGACCTTCCTGTTGCCGATGACTTCGACGTCCTCGACGAGACCGAGGTCGCCGTTGACCAAGCCGAGCTGGTTCCTGGTGTAGATGACGCGGTCGCCGGCGAAAATCCTGCAGCCGTTGGACTCGATGAACGAGGCCCACTGTTCTTTCGAGCGCGGGTTGACGGCAGCCTGAATCTCGTTGTTTAGGCGAACGGTGCCGGCGCCCTTCTTGTGCTCCGGCGTCAAGACCTGCACGTTCGGGAACTTCTTCTGCATCGCGACGACGACAGCCACAATCATGTCCGAATCCGTGCACGCCATGAAATCGAAGCTGCCGTCGCTCTCGAGGTTCGGCACCTCCCCGTTGATGATGCGTCGAGCGTTGTCGATGACCCAACTTTTCGCCGACTGTCGGTGCGTCTTCGTGAGCGTATGCACCGGAACCTTCGCAGAACGAATGATGTCGACCAAGGGCTGCCCCGGACCAACGGGAGGTATTTGGTCGACGTCGCCCACCAAAATGAGCCTGGTGCCCTCGCCGATGGCGTCGAGGAGCGCCGCGGCGAGTTCGACGTCGACCATCGAGGCCTCGTCGATGACGATGACGTCCGCAGCAATAGGCTCGCCCGGACCGCACTTCCAACCCGTCGGCGTCCAACCGATGAGCTTGTGAATCGTGCTCGCCGGGCGCCCCGTGACCTCCGACATGCGCTTGGCGGCCTTGCCGGTGAACGCCGCGAGGACCGGGCGCTCGCCGCGGGATTCGATGACGTCCAGGGCGCTCTTGAGCGTATGCGTCTTGCCCACGCCCGGCCCGCCGGTCATGACGACGATGGGCTCGACCAGGAGAGCGAGCGCGGCGGCCTTCTGCGACGCGTCGAGGCTCTCGGGCAACTCGACCTCGCCCAGCTCGCGCTGTCCCTGCTCAACCAGCCCTCGGACCCCCGCGGCGACCCGGCGCTCGGCGTAGGCGATGCGCGCGAGAGAGATGGTCTTCTCCTCGATCCAGAGGTGCTTCGAGGGCTTCAGCAAGTCGATGACCTCGCGGGCGGGGAAACCCCACTTAGCGATGGCGACGATGACCTCGACCAGCGGCCGGTTGCAGTGGCCTTCGTCGAGGTCCTCTTCGAGCATGTTGCGCACCCAGGCGCGCATGCGGCGGGGGTCCTTCTCGGACATGCCCAGACGGCGCGCCAGGGCGTCCACGACCTCGAAACTGAGCCCCTCGACGTCCACCAACACGTACGGGTCCGTGTCCAAGACCTGCTCGAGGCCGACGCCGTGGGCCTTGAAAGTGGCAAGGGCGTGGGCCATCTGCAGGCCGTTGTTGACGAGCTTCGGCACCCAAGCGAGCTCATCCTGGTAGCCGAGGTAGGCCGTCTGGATGGCGGTCGCGCGCTCCATCGTGATGCCTGGCACGGTCGCCAACGCCGCAGGCGTGTTCAAGATGGTGGCCCCGAGGTCCTCGCCGAAACGCTCGACCAGGGCGCGGGCACGAACAGCGCCGATCTCTGGCATGCGGTACGTCATCCAGGCCTCGACGCCGGCGGCGCCCTTCAAGACCGAGCTGAGGAGCGTCTTGACCTCGAACGCGAGGCCGAAGTTGTCCGTGACCTCGACGCCCTCGGCCTTCAAGAATGCACCCGGCAGGACGTCACCGACGGCGCCCTTCCAGGTCTGGCCATTGGTCATCTGCAGGAGCTTCCACGCGTTGCCGGGGCGCTCCCATTTGATCCTCTTCAGGACAGCTTCGCGGGTCTCAACAGCGGCAGCGGGCGCGGGCACGAGGGGTAGACCGGGAGGTAGCAGGGACTATTCACTTGCGCAAGAAAGAAACGCACCGATGTTGGGCTCGGTGCCACACCCTTTGCCGGCCTCGCCATTCCGCGCCTGACCATACCCGGCCTTGCCTCGCCTGCCGCGCCTGCCGCGCCACGCCTGCCGCGCCACGCCTTACCAAACCATGACTGGCCGCGCCCCGCCGAACCTGCCGCGCCATACCTAACCAAACCGCACCTAACCGTGCCTCGCCTAACCCAGCCTGCCGCACCGAGCCGTGCCTTACCGCGCCCTGCCTTTACAAACCGCGTCGGGCCAAACCTGCCGCGCCAACCGTACCGTGCCACACCATGCCTTGCCGCGCCCGCCGGACCAAACCGCACCAACCCGTACCACGCCCTGCCACACCACACCTGCCGTGCCTACCCATGCCAGGCCTAGCCCACCGAACCGAGCCTGCCGTGCCGAACCATGCCTCATCTTGTCATGCCACACCTGCCACACCATGTCGCGCCCAGCCAAACCTTGCGCTGCCGTGCCTAAAAACCTCAAGCTGCTTTGCGCTTGCGCGAGAGCTTCTGCTCTACCCTGAGCATCGCGTCGAAGACTTCTGCCAGCTCGCGCAAGAATTTGTACTTCGCGCGGAAATACGCCATCTCGCGGAATGCCGTCTGCAACAACTCCGCGCGCAGCTTCGCGCTCGTGAGCACAGCGCTCAATTCGCGGTAACCTCCTCCTTTCTGACGGTCTGGTGCTAGAGACACGTACTTTTGCACCTCACGCCCTTCTGTCCCTTCGAACACGACTTGCACGGTCACGATCAACTCCCGTGCTTGCCACAGTCGGTGTTCATGCGCGGCTTTGGTGTCGTCCCAAACGAAGTGACGGTGAAGCGCGCTCGCCTTTGAACGAGCGCGCTTCACCACATCAACAGGCATCAACTTACCGTTTTTGCGCTTGAGCGCAGACAACTCTTGAAGAGCCTGCTTGTTCAACTTCACGTTGCTCGCCCTTTCTTCATGACAACCTCGAAGCACCCCCAACCCATACCATCCGAGTTGGGGCTGTCGTTACGCCCCTCGCCTACGCCAACTTGTGCCCCTGCACGGACGAGCAAATTCGCGATGTCCGTCGTGCTGAACTGGTCTGCATCGTAGCGGAGATGGAGTTTCGTCTTCCACTCGGGGTAGTGGGGCCTAGCTCGAAGGTCCATCACACCACTGGCGTTGCGCACGGGCATGATCCGCTGCACCGGCGGCTTGCACACCAACTTCACGATGGGCTTGCCGTCTTCGTGATCTACACCATCAGGCAACACCCAGACAGACATCTTGGCGATCGTCATCTTGAAACCCGAAAGGGAACAAGCGCGAATCAATGCTGAACGGAACGCTGCAGCCGGAACCCCGTACCAACCTGCCTTGGAACGATACTGCGCCTCTCGGAACTGCATCTCGAAGTCCCTGGCTTCCTTCTTCTTGTCCTTCACAGCTGCTTGGCTTCCGAGGCGATGCTTCTCTTCGATCAGATGTCGAATACGATTCGAGAACTTGTTCGACACGTACTCACTTGTAGAGCGAATCTCGAACGCGCAAACCTGGAACTTCAACGGTTTGATCTTCACTGTCTCTGTCTCTGTCTTCTTCATGTTGCTGTTTCCTTCCTAAGTTAAACACCAGCGCTTGCCCCGATGCGCAAGACGTTGAATCCACGCAAGCCGCTCTCGTGCTGCTGCACTCGCGAACGGTACCACCCCGTCGCAATCGGGTACCTCTTCCAGTTCGGCTCGAACCCACCGCGACGGATCCAGTTCCAGAGGTCCTCGCACGCCTCGTCGACCTCGACGCCCGCGACCTCGTCGAACTGCACGCGTGCGAGGGCGTGGTCAATGCTGGCGAGTGTGGCGTTCGGATCCATCAGTCTCCGTACGGTTTCTCAGGTTGCCGCGAAGCGAACCACACGGGCAGACACATCACGAACGCGAAGAGCACCGAGCCTCCGAAGATCCACAGACCTACAATGAGAAAGTTCAACATCACCCACCTCCGCGCTTCACGCGAGCGAACGTCCGGTGCTGCGCCCACACCTCGGGACCAGTTAGTTCGCGCACCTCGCCCAGCTCCACCAAGCGATCGTCACAAGCAATCAAATCCCACCCGTCAGCGGCGCCGATGCCAGGTGGAAGCCCAACGCGCCCGGACATATAGAATCCGTCTTCATCCAACACCTTGTTCACGCGCTTGCGATAAGCCTCGAACAACCTCTGCCCCTCTTCCGTGAACAATCGGTCCCGTTGCGTCGTGTAGTTGTAGCTGAGCTTCACGTCCCGCCTCCGTCCAACCACCGCACGCAGTGCCACAGTTCCGCCCGAAGATTCGAGTCGCTCGTCTCATTAGCCAAAGCTATGCAAAGCAGAAGTGCTGCGCTCTTCTCACCTACGCGCAAAGTCTCGCCGGCCGTCCCTAGGTTCATGAGCGCGCTGCAGAACCGAACCAACGCGCGTCCAAGATTGGCTCGCGCCTTCTCGATCTTCTGTAGCTTCGATGTCACGTCCCACCTCCGAACAACTTCGAGATCCCTCTCACGGCCTTCTGCGCGTCCCACGTCAACCAGAACGCGCCCGCGACGGCCGCCGGCACTCGAACCCACGCCCCGAGCACACCCTCGACGTCATCTGCCAAGGCTGCTCCCTCTCCGAGCTTCTTGTGCGACCAGACGACGAGCTGGTACCGGCGGTCGCCTTCCCAGTGGGGCGCGAAGAGGACGACGCCGGTGGGCTTCGCAGCATCAGCGAGAGGTCGCAGGTCCGGCAGGAAGGTCTCGACCTCAGCGTTGTAGGACGCGCACTCGAGGAGTGTTCCCTCGAGTGCAGCGCCGCAACCTGGGCACACGGTCGGGACGATGGTCGCCGCGGCGTGCAGGGCATACCGGGCGCTGAAGCGGGCGACGCTGAGAGCGCTCTGGATCATTCGCTCAAACTCCGGCGCACCGAGCACCGGCGCCACGTACAAGCCGCCGCTGCGGACGACGGCGTTCTCTGGTTGGTCGGCGGGCTTGTCGCGGTTGAACGCGAGAGCATCGCAGTAGCGGCAGGTCATGACTCACCGCGAACAATCCGAAGGAGCTTGATCCGACAATCTGACGTGCGACGGAAGAGTCCATCCTCAAAAGGCGTGCACGTGCGCTCGATGTCGCACAAGAGGTCGTTCAAGACCTCTGCAGTGCGCGCTGTCCTGGGGTAGTCGTCGTTCCCTTCGAGGTAGTCGCACAGCGCAGCCGCGAGCTTGCGACCGGTCTCACGCTCTGCTTCGTAAGGGTTCGGGAACACCTCAGGAAACAACTCCGACCATGGGAGGTCAGCCAACTTAGCGAGCTTCGCCAAGCGCTCAACATCGGTCTGAGTCGCCACATTCGATTCCAAGCGTACAATCGCAGCAATCTCAGCTTCACCAGCACCGTGGCTTACCGTAGCGCGCCTGAGGGCGTGAATCCCAGCGCGATTGAGCGAGAAATGCGTTGTCACGCGCTCTTCGCCTTCTGCCCTTCAGCGACGAGCACCTTGTTCATCACGACCTGCTCGTCCACCTCGGCGAGCAGCGCCTCGGTGAAGACCTCCGCGATGTAGTCCTTGATGTCGCGACGGTTCCGACCTCCGACCGTGATGGCGATGTCGAGGAAGCTCGGCTTGATCGTCAACCGGTGTTCCGTCCAACCGTCGTAGCACCCGTCATCGGTCATGTGGTGGAACGCGGTCTCGATGACGAGGCGCTCGTCGTTGGAATCAGCCTTGACCAAGACCGAGCCGTTGTCGAGGCCGGCGCCGCTCGGGAGCATCTTGTCGTACTCGCGAAGGACAGCGTTCCAGCGGGAGACCCACTCGGTGTTGCCGCTCTCGATACTGTTCTCGAGGGCAGCAAGACCCTGCGCGATGGCGCGGTAGAGAGGGACGGTCATGACGCCATCTCCGCACACACGGGCCCGAGGCCGCGCTCGATCGATTCCGGGTCCGTGAGCTCGCGGTGGCACCGCGCGCAGCGGCCGCTGTGCCACAGCTCGAAAGCCTCGCTGTCGAGGTTCGCCCAGACCCACTGGAAGGCCTTCGCGGACGGCGCGTCGTTGCTGATGTTGCTCTTGCGCCCGTGGGCGTAGACCTTGCCGTCGAAGATCGTCCCGATGAACCTGTAGTCCGCGTCGTTGTCCGGGCCGACCAGGATAGAGACGAAGTGCACGGTGCGTGCCGGCACGGACCCGTCGAGCGGGAGCTGCTGGCTGGGGTTCTCTTTCGCCTTGACGCGGTACGTAAACCTCTCGCCAGTCTTCTTGCTGACGACGGTCACCTTGGCATCGCCGGCGAGCATGTACGCCTTGCGGAACAGGGGAAGTACGGGTGCGTTCACGAGCGCACCTCCATGTTGATCACCGCATCCAACATGTCGTCCTCGTAGCCGAGGAGTTCGCGGCACCGGCGTTCCTCTTCACGGACAACCGCCCGGCCGCCATCAGCGCACTCGCGCCACGTACCGTTCCACCTATAGTGGTCGTTCAATCGCACGCCGCACACGCAGGATTCAGACAACTGCTCCCGCGCGTCTGCCTCGTTCTCTGCCAGCATTTCGTTCCAGGTTGCCATACCCCTAAGACGGAGGATGCCCGGAGCTATTCACTTGCGCAAGATGGTTTTCAACTCTTGGCGCGCTCGCGCTCGATGGCGTCTTCGAGAAAGCCCGCGGCCTCTTCAAGAGCCTTCGCCTGCAGCGTGTGGTGGCGCTCCTCATTGGCCCGGAGCACCTCATAGCTCTTGACGTTGTACTGGTGCTGCGCGGGCTTGTAGCCGCGAGGGATCCTATAGATGCGGTACGCGCGTGGGACCAAGCGACTGTCCCAAGGGTTGAGATTGTTCTTGACGTCTCGTGTGCCTGAGTCGACGACCTCGAGCTCTGTCAAGGCGTAGTGCCCGAAGACGTCGCCGCCTGGAATCTCCGACCTCGACGCCGCGAGCACCTCGCGGTCGTAGTAGGCCTCGCCCTTGCGATGCCGCGCGGCGAGGTCTTCGCTCGCACGCTGGGCATCGCGAATCGTCGCGAGGTGCTTGAGTCCGTCCGCGTCGGTCTCTTCGAGCGGGCGCTCGTACCAACCTAAGCACGCGCCCCACTGCATCCCGAGGCCGTACTGCCCTACCTGACGTCCCTTCTCTTTCCAACCGTGACGAACAATGCGTCCGTGCGCGTTGACCTGGATGAGGCGCACGCACATCGGGCACGTGCCGCGCTGGCCTTTCTTGAGGGGCGCCCGCTCGTACGTTGCGTCCATCGGAACGGAGTTTACGCGTCGTACTGGACATAACAAGGGATGTAGATCACCCGCTTTCCCGGCGCGCTTAGCGGCTCCTTCAGTACGGCTTTGAGCGACTGCCCATTGCCAGGGCCGACGGTGCCGGTGTTCAACGCTGCGCCGGCAGCGACCACAGCATTTTTGAGTAGCAGGTAATCTTGCACGCCATCGTTCACGTAGAGGTCAACCGTGTGGGGGATCGTGTCGAGGTTCAAGATCATCGCAGACGAAAGCAGATTCGCAGGCTGAAGTGAACGCCCCGGCAACGGCGCAGAAACCTCTTTCAAATCCGTGTCCAGGTCCACGCGCGTGTTCACGGCTCGATAGAAGTCCTGGTAACTCATCGAACCGATGGTGCCGCCGAAGTACCCAGGCGCAGGCGTGAACCGGAGCACCAACTTCTCGCCGGAAGCAAGCGTCGCGTAGAACCCGAGCTTCGCGTTTGGCGAAAGCCCAGCAGAAGCGCCGTCAGCCAAGCCCGCGAAGCTATCGAGCACGGTCTCGTTGCCTTGGTCGTCCTGCCACAGCAGTTAACCTCCAACGACAACACCAGACTGGTTGTTGATCAGAACGCTTGACCCGAAGGCGGCCCCGACGAGCCTCGCGTTGGTTTCGTCGCTACCCTCAACGAGCGTGTTGTCTCCGATTTCGAGATTGCGAAAGACCGAGTTCCCGATGACGGAGGACGGAACGATCAACGCATTGCCGACGTTCGCCCCCGCGCGCTCTTGAAGTGGACTATTCATAGGGCACGGACACTAGCACACGACGCAGGTACTCATTCGAACGGGTTCGTCGCAGATACCTTCACGTGTAGCCGCGTTGCGTTGCCCAGTACTCGGACACGACGAGCGTGCCCTCGGTGCCGGGCTTGAAGACTTCGCTGTCGTCGTCGATCTGGTTCTCTGGCACGACGACTTCGTCCTCCCACTCAGGGCAAGAACAAACGAGGTGCCCGTTCGACGTGAGGCGCAGACACTTCGCGTTCTCGAAGCGGATCTTGTCGCGGAACTCAGGCATCTACTTCACCGTCCGTCTCGCCTCCAACGCCAATTGACGTTGGAGTTCTGCGACTGCTGGTAGTTGCTCGCGATCGTCGAGATACCGCAAGGTCATCGAAAGGGATCTGTGCCCGAGCATCGCGCGCACCAAGTTGACGTTGTTACCCGCAGCATGGAGAGCACGGTTGGCGAAACTGTGTCTGAGTCGATGCAGCCGCACCGGACCTGTGAGTCCAAGAGACAGCGCCACCGATTTCAAATGCCGCTGCACGTTCTTGTACGCTGCCCCTTCATCCGGGAACTTTGAATCCGGTGCTACCCGATGCGCCAAAGTCTCATCGTGATAGGACCAATTCTTCGCGAGACGGTTCCACACGCTGGGGTCCCCCTCTATCGGAACCACCTGCGCGTCTCCGCCTTTCGTTTCGATCTCAAGAGTACCGGTCACCAAAGCTTTCTTGAGCGCTTTGCGCCGGATCCGCAGGACATCGCCGTTTCGCAAGCCGGTCAAGCACTGCACTTCGAGCACGCGTGCTTCTGGCGTGGGGTCTTCAGCCAACGCCTTAACCAGTTTCCGCCAATCCTCATCTGAGAAAGACCGCGTTGATTTGTGACGCTTACGCACAGCGAGTCGCGGCAGCTTGAGCCAACGCCTGATTTGGCGGTCCAGCGCGTCTTCTACAGGCTTCGCGAAGTCAAGGTATTCGACGTAAGCCTTGAGGGGAAACCTCGCGCTGGGCCCAGGTAACCGTCCCTCCGCGAAATCTCTACGGACGCACACCACCCTGTCGCTGTAGGCTCGCTGCGTCGACGGTCGCAGATTGCGAGCCAGCATGTAGCTCTCGAACGATTTGAAAACGGGCACGAAAAAAGGCTCCCACAGCCTGAATACCCCATTTCCTAAAAGCTGTCCATTTTAGGACAGGAAAGCTCGTAAGTATATGAAATCATTGAGGATTTTGGCAACTCTCAGGTTCGGCGCCAGAAATGGCTGAACGCTCGATTTCAGGGTCAATTTCCAGGGGTGCTTCCTGACTTTGTGTTTGGGGCGCCATTCCTGAGACTTCGACCTGCAAGAAGCGCTCGACCCTAGCCGCGGCCTCCACGGCGTTCTTCTGCCACTTCAAGAACTCCGCATGCGCCTCTGCGCGTTCGGATTCTCCCGTCTCCAGCACGGCTTTCGCCTCAACTTGAAGGCGTTCGATCTGGGTCACTTCGTTGTTCGCCTGTCGAAGCTCTTCGCGCGCCTGCTCGAACTGTTTCCAAGCACCTTCGCCGAGGGTTCCGTTCGGGCCCAAGCTGCAGAGGCTCTGCAACTCACCGGCAAGCTCCGACGGAACTTGCGCTGCCACCGCACGAAGCGAGTCCCGAGCCGACTCGCGCGCTCGAACTGCGAGGGCGTGCGCGTCTGCGTGCTTCTGCAACGTGCTCTCAGCTTTCGCGATCCTCTTGGAGACGTTCAACAAGGCCGTCTTGGCCTCGATCAACTTCTCGCGAACGATGAGGTACTGCTCTCGGGCTTCGGTGAGGTTCACTTTCCGTACTCCTCATTGACACTGTCTAAGAGGCTCTCGCGCAAGACGTGGTAAGGGCAGCCTCCTTCCTTGGCGAGCTTGATCGCACTCTTCAACAAGAAGCCTGCCACCTGTCCAAGGAAGAAAGGCTTTCCGACCGACGCTTCGTGCTTGACGCGAAGCTCTTCGAAGACTTTCGTGAGCGCGATGTCGAGTTCGTCTTGGAGGTTCATCACCGCTCCTGCGTGATGCCGCCGACGCGTCCGCCGACGTAGATGGGCGTGAAGCTCCCCGGCCGGCAGCCCAACATCAACCTCACGGCCGTGATGGCGTCTTCGACGGTGGTCTCGGCGGCGAGGAAGATCTCTCGGTCTTCCGTATACACTCTAAGCCCCCAAGTCTCGCCGCCGTCCACGAGACTGAAACGGAGCTGCTCCACGAAAGCGTCGTCGAGCGCGTTCCGAAGCTGGGCAGAGGCAATCCATGCCCCGTCGCGCTGACGCTGTCGCGTCAATTGCTCCATCGTCTCAAGTTCCTTCGCAGTCGGTTCGCGACTGCCACCATCGAGAACCGGAAGCCCGCGCGGCACTCCTGAGTGCGCTGAATGCTCCGTACCGTCCGACATGCGAAGTGCATAGTCCCAGAGCTGCGTCACGCTACCGTCCGAGCCCGTGAACGTACCCAACGAGTAGCGGACCACAGCAACGGCCTTCACGGGCTCGACCACAACCTTCGGCAGCACCAAGGCCGCGGGCGCGATGCCGAAGAAGGAAAGGAAGTTCCGACGGTTCATCGCGGCCTCCGGA
>Ga0214473_10000169_pt1 | contig 92459 bp, 78 predicted proteins | sample RVTome_7_FD_203509 | JGI IMG/M metagenome (GOLD analysis project Ga0214473, IMG submission 203509) | Soil microbial communities from uranium-contaminated site in the Upper Colorado River Basin, Wyoming, United States - RVT98D197 | ecosystem: Environmental > Terrestrial > Soil > Contaminated >... | reverse complement strand
AATTCAAAATTCAAAACTCAACACTCATAACTCAAAACTCATTAACTTAATTTCTTAGAAGTTTCCTCCTCTTGTGAGCCATTCGAAATTCTCACCTTACAACCCCTGGAGGTTGAATGCTGATGGTGGTCACACATACCAACAAAGAGTGTATACTCCCCATCCACGAAAGCGGTGGTGTCAAGGGTGTAAGAAAAATTCCCTTTGCAATTGACGTCGTAGAACTCCTCCTGAACAAGGGTATTATCAAGATAATATCTTACTCCGTAACCTGCCTCATCACCATAACCGACTCCTTCTTCCAAGTGAGACTTAATGCTTACAATGCCTGAAAGAACCTCTCCATCTTTGACAGAAGTCACTTTAAGTTCAGGAATGACATTGGCTGATGGGTCGTAAGCGTTATGTGCATGCCCCCAAGGGTGTCCATGAATGATTTCTTCAGGGGATAGTCCTTTCAAAGAATACTCACCCGGAGCATAAGTGGATATGGGCTCACCTTCTATGATCATGATAGCTTCGGAGAGGTCGTCTATTATTTTGCCGTCATAGTCTTTCCCATCCCACGTTTCGGTATGGGTCCCGGCGTCTCTATGTTCCCAGTTTAATATGGTCGTAAGGTAAAGTTCCCGGGTTCCTGCCTTTAGAACCTTAATGCTGATCCTCCCAGGTTCAGGGATGGTGTAAGTTATTACGCCATGCTCCCCTTTAGCGGGATCAAAAGCAAATGCTTTCTCCATTTTGAAATCTGTGAAATTAATTTTTATCGGCTTATATCCACCATGTCCCTCTGGATGGTCATGAATATCATGTTCGTGTTCGTGGTGATAATCGTGCATATCATCCCCCTTTAATATATATTATTCCTATATTCCCTGCAATTAATATACCTATCATTTAAAAATAGTTAACCGATTGATTATAAAGGATATTTTTAAATTTTTAATAATTCTTAACCCCTAAAGAGTGGAAGTTATTTTCCACTTTTTTCTATTTGTTTTCCACTCTCAAATCAAGGGCCTCATGGTTCCTTGGAGAACAACAAGTAGTTATGATGAGCCCAAAGCGCTTTTAACTTCCAGGGCAAAGATATCTTCTCCAGAAATGAAAACCGCTCAACTTTGCTCTTGAGGGCTGGGGCTCTTCCAAGGTAATAGCTCATTATGTCCCAGGTCCAACGCTTATTGCGTTCATCCTCTCCACTGTTTCTTTTGATTCCCAGCTTATCGAAAATCTTTCCTATGGGCACGCATGTATCAGGCCAAGGAGGAATATCCAACACACCCTGATCCTTTAGCTTCATGCCAAGAGATGCAAGCACCGCGCTTATTCTTTTAGTATCGACCCATTTTTCATCAACCTCTGTGAAGAATCTTTTGTCCAGAAGATATTTCCGGAAAAAGTAGCCGATCTGTTTTTTATTGGGAACAAAGATTAATACGAGATGTGAGGAAACCCTGGCCATCTCGCTGAGGAACTTTTCAGCTTGTCGGACATACCATAAGGCCGCAAAATTCCAAACGAGCTTAAAACTTCCGTTCCCAAAGGGCAGCTTGGATAAATCTTTATGACATAAGACTTCATAGTCCTCTTCATAGGGGAGTAACTTCCAGATCTGCACAGCCTCTTCTACTTTTTCTTCATTTGAATCTACCAGGGTTACCTTACAACCCCTACGAACAAATTGGACGCTATTAATTCCTGTTAATCCCGTCATTCCATAAATAGGAACTTCAAGAACCCGATCGATTCCATAAGTATCGATTAATAAATCGAAAAAATCGTTCAACATGAATCTTTCATAAACTGTCCCAAGACCCTCATCGAAATCGACTGTGCTTTTCAAATTTAATTAACCTCTATGGTTGGTTTGGTGTATTCAAGTCTCTCCCAGAAATATTCCTCCCCGTCGCCTATCTTGCTCTCGGTTGCACTCAATTTGATTCGGGTTTCCTTTTCGAAAATCTGGATTCTAATACTTCATATAGGCTAATCAATCCCTTTCCCAAAGCATAATCGATTACGGATGATACATTCAAGGCATTCAATTTTCTCATGAGATTAATCTGGTTTTCTCTTACAATTTTTTCATAATATAAAGCTCATCCGAAATCTCTTTACCCCGTTAGAAATAATGCCCCGCTGGAATTTCTAACGGGGTTTATTCTTATAACCTTCTGCAATGAGGTTTAGTATCACTCGTTCACGTCGCGTAATCATCTCTAATTATTCCTGTTGTTCAGGTAGCATTCCATTTTTATTGAAATATGGGATTGTCTCCCTTCCAAAGACGAGGATAGCTTTCTCAATGGTATTAGCTACCTTAAAGGCACACTTCTTACAAGTCGTTTTTTTGAGCAAGTAATAAAGGCATATATTTTTGTTTATCAGGAAACTTCTCATCCGTCTCTCAATCGATTGAACTATTTCATTATTATTAAAGAGCAATTTTAATACCAAATTTTCTTTATCATTATATCTGCTTGTAATGATAAGGTTCTTTCAAAAACTTCCTGTTTTAACAAAACCAAAAGTGGAAACAATTTTCACAAAAGTCCTAAATTGCTTCCATAAAAATAATAAAACGTTTTCCACCTTCAAAACAGCAGCACCGCAGTACTTAACAACTCATTAATTTATTCACTCATTAACACAACCAACCCAACGAACCCAATTGCTGGTCACTTTGGAGTCCCCGGCGCCACTGGCGGATACCCGGTCACGGGCTTTGCAGGCAATGGTCCGCCCATTCCCGAACCAGCTACCATGCTACTTCTGGGGTCGGGACTTCTTGGATTGGCGGGATTTGCGAGGAGAAGGTTTAAGAAGTAATCCTGAATTATGAGTGCTGAGTTTTGAATTGAATTATTAAAAATTTCAAACTCAACCTTCAAAACTCAAAATTCAAAACTTTTAGAACGGAAACGCTTCTCCACTTAAAGGGAAACCATTCGGGAAAAAAGAGAAAATCACTTCCACTTTTTAATGAACTTAAAAATCAGGCGAATTAGAAATAACTAATAAAAACGAAAGGTTAAGAGAGAATTAATATTTGGCATAGGGTTTGCAAAAATACACTTAATATTAAAAAATATATCTTCATATCGGGACAACCGCTGTTAATGACATAAGGTCAAACGCGTCCGGTCTATGGGGGTGGTGTCAATTATACGGGAATTTCGTATTATGAGCTGTATGCCAATGTCAATCCCACAACCGCTCCTACGTGGCGGGCTTCCTTTCAGCAGTATGGACCGCCACCAGCTGATCAAGCCTCAGGCCCACGCATTGTAGAATTGGATGGATTTGTTTATGAGGGTGGTAATACGAATCCGGTTCCTGAACCAGCCACCATGCTGCTTCTGGGCTCTGGATTGTTAGGATTGGCGGGATTTGCGAGGAAAAGATTTAAGAAATAATGGTGAATTATGAGTGTTAAGCTTTGAATTGAATTACTACAAATCGCTAATTTAAAATTCAAAACTCAAAATTTAAAACTTTTAGGAGGGAAACACTTTTCCACTCAGAGGGAAATGAATCGTGAAAAAAGAGAAAATGATTTCCACTTTTTAAAGAAGTCTAAAATTTACTGAATGAGAAATCACGAATAAAAACCTTAGGTTATCAAGGAAGTATTATTTGGCATAGGGTTTGCACCTTTACTAAATGTTCAGTTTTAAGTTAATTCAACATTAAAAACTTAGAACTCAAAATTTCAAAAGACAAAGAGGAAAAAGGAAGGGAATGAAAAAGGCAATCTTATTAAGTTTTCTGATTGTTTTGACAGTGGCGCCCATGGCCATGGCTGACCAGGTTAGTGTCGGTAGTAGTTATGGCCCATATCAAACCGGATCAGGGGGCGAATTCACATTGTACCCTTCGGCTGGTTTGCAATGGGTCCTCAGTTCATACGTAGATGGAGTAACTAAAAACGTCGTAGTGGGTGCCGGCCCTAACTTCCAGACGTTCTGCATGGAAGCAACGGGAGCAGAATATATCTACAAAAACACAACTTACGATGTGACTATTAGTGATAGGGCTATATTTGGTGGTATGGGCCAACAAGGACCAGGTGACCCAATTTCTAAGGGAACGGCATGGTTGTATCAGCAGTTTCAAATTGCTGGGAATTTTGATGGCTATGCCACCTATGATTATACGAATCCTGGCCGCAGCAACGGTTCCCCCAATTCGGCCGAATTACTACAAAAGACAATCTGGTACCTTGAGGGAGATGGAAGTGACCCCGGCGCTGGAAATCCCTTCAGAGAAGCGGCCCGCCAAGAATTCGGTTCATTAGCGAATGCCATGTTGGATAACAATGGCCAATATCCTGTTGCTATATTGAACTTGTGGGTTCCAGGCCACGTGGGCGAATGGGAATACAGAATACAGGATCAATTGGTTTGTTCCCGAACCAGCTAGCATGTTACTTCTGGGGTCTGGGTTGATTGGATTGGCGGGATTTGTGAGGAGAAGGTTTAAGAAGTAATTGAGTTATGAGTGCTGAGTTTTGAGTTAATTTGGTATTAAAAACTCAAAACTTAAAACTGAAAATTTTAAGAAAAAAGGAGGTGGTGGAGAGAAAATTCAAATTATTTAAAAGAATCTGACCTAAATTACAGTGATGGAAGGGCTTTAAGGCATTGAAGGAGGAAAAGAAATGAAAAAGTTATTCTTTGTAAAGGCAATATTAGTAAGCGTTCTGATGGTAATGGTAGTGACGCCCAATGTTATGGGTGCTACGCTAACGGTAAATCGCATAGCCGGGTATTACAACTGGGTCGGCGGCGAGTATACCCTGACACCCTCGGCTGATTGGAACTGGGTCCTCAATTATTTCGATTCGAAGACCAAAGGCATCGGAGGCGGCCAGGACTTCCAGTCTTTCTGTATTGAAACCAATGAACCTATCTTACAGGGCCCCACTTACAATGTCGTGTTTAATGATAAGGCTGTATTGGGTGGTGTTGGCCCATCAGGTGACCCACTTTCTGTGGGTGCGGCCTGGCTGTATAACGATTTTCTACGGGGTACACTGGCGAACTACGATTACGTGCCGCCCGTGGGGGGTGCTCGCAATTTATCGGGCTACGCACTCCAGCAAACAATCTGGTGGATTGAGGGCGAGCTCGGTGAACCCGCCCCCGCAAACATCTTCAGTGCCATGGTCATCGCCCAGTTCGGTAGTGCTTTGGCTGCCAAGGCGGATAACAATGGGTTATATCCTGTGGCTATCTTGAACCTGTATTCTCAGGACGGCCTCTTGGCTCAGGATTTTTTAGTTCCTATCCCTGAACCAGTTACCATGTTATTGCTTGGATCGGGACTGATTGGATTGGCGGGATTTGCAAGAAGAAAATTTCGAAAAAATTAAATTTGAAAGGTTGAAAGGAGATAATAAAATGTGCTGTGGAACTGCTAAATCACCATGTATCGAAATTGAGCTTCATCCTGATGTGGCAGAAAACTGCTGCGGGACTGCTAAGTCACCTTGTATCGAGGTTGAGCTTCATCCTGATGTGGCAGAAAACTGCTGCGGGACTGCTAAGTCACCTTGTATCGAGGTTGAGCTTCATCCCGATGTAGCAGAGAGCTGCTGCGGGACTGCTAAGTCACCTTGTATCGAGGTTGAGCTTCATCCCGATGTGGCAGAAAGTTGCTGCGGGACTGCTAAGTCACCTTGTATCGAGGTTGAGCTTCATCCCGATGTAGCAGAAAGTTGCTGCGGGACTGCTAAGTCACCTTGTATTGAGGTTGAGCTTCATCCCGATGTAGCAGAGAGCTGCTGCGGGACTGCTAAGTCACCTTGTATTGAGGTTGAGCTACATCCTGATGTCAAGGAGAACAGTTCCTCGGAAGATAAGTAAATGAGTGAAAATGTTCTCTTGGCAAACAACCAATGGATTGAGGTGTCTCCAACGGTGAAGGTTTCGGGGCCTTCACATAAGGCCTCCTTAGCCGGGGTTGTGAGTAATCAACCAGAAAACGACGGCGAAGACATCCGACTCGAACAAAATGGGCAACAGATCTTTGTAAGGAGAAGGAACGAGATGGATGAACCTCGTGTTTTTACAATCACTTACAGGATCAATGCTCATGGAGCTGACTATTTTGTAAACAAAAAGGTCGTTGTTCGAAAGTTTTAGTGTTAGAATTAAAGCGTGGTATTATGTGGGAGGGCAAGATTTTTCAGGCTTGCCCTCCCACCATTTTAAACTTGATGAAAAAAGAAGTTTTCAAAAGATAAGCATTTGGGATAGGGCGGTAGCCTATCCTTTTTCAGAAAAACTGCAAGGTTGGTCAGAAATATTCACAAGATTGATATCAATACCCCAGATCCCGGCTACGAACCCTTTCCGGTTTCAATAATGAACAGATCCACCCATGAGGTGATGACGTTCGACCCATCCCATGGCAAATCTGCCACTATTTCATACAGTCTGAACAAGCCCGGTTGTATCAGAATTAGGCTGGTACATCGGGAGCAACCGGATTTGCTCATCAGGACTTTGCAGGATTGGATCAATCAAGAGTTTGGAAAGCATGAACTCAAATGGGACGGTCGCGACGCTTCAGGAAATATTGTTGACAATAAAAGGATATTTGTCCTCTTTGAGTCGAAAGATCAAGGTAAGGGACGCCAGCATCATGATCATCCTCAGGAGTTGTGTCGAGACCCTTTACTTATGATCAAGACACTGTTAAATCATTGCGAGTCTGTAAAAGGGATGCTCGAAATTCAGGCATCGGTGGTGGGGGAGGCACGTAATTCCCAGAACGAGGCCGAATATGAGGCGAGGTATTACATAGACTACAAACTGTTCAAGGTAGAAAAGTTCGAAAAAGGAATGAATAATTTTATATTTAAGATAGATACAAACGGCCTCCAGAACGGTGAACATCTCATCACTGTGAATGTTGACGATCTGCATGACCACATAGGTTCTGCTGGTTTAAGAGTAAGTGTGGAGGACTAAAATGGATGACGACAGAAATAATGGTAAGAAAAAAAGGTCCTTTGCTCTGAGCGCGCATGGCAAGATGATGAGGTTCGGTATTTCGGCAGATGCAAGGCTGATCGAGAAATTTGACGGGATGATTGTCGAAAAAAGTTATGCGAACAGATCTGAGGCGATAAGAGACCTCATCAGGGATCAACTGGTAGAATTTGCCTGGACAAAGATCAACGAAGATGTCATTGGTACCATAACTCTTGTCTACAACCATGAATCTAAAGAATTGGCGGAGAAATTGGCAGAGCTTGAGCACCAAAACCACACCAACATTATTTCTTCTGTCCACGTCCATCTGGATGACCACAGTTGTTTAGAGGTCCTGATTGTCAGAGGGAAGAGCCCAGAGATCAAAGATATATCCTATAAACTTATTGGTACGAAGGGGGTAAAACACGGTAAGCTGGCCATGACTACCTCAGGAGCTGAACTTTACTAACCGAAAAATTTTTTTCCATTCGGGTATTACGAATTGGATATTTTTTATGCAGTTGCCGAACAAGAATCTACCAAGTTTTCGTCTTGCCGAGGAATTAATCCAAAATTCCATAAACTAAAAGTTGGTTGCCTACCTCAAATGCCTTTGAACAGCTCTATGAGTGAAATTCTTACGGGTAAAATCGAGTTGATTTCTTTTTCAAAGAAATACTTATAATCTCGATTAATATATTAAGGAGGGGGAAAATGCATATACCTGATGGTTACCTTGGCCCACAGACTTACGGAGCGTTTTACGCCATCATGGTCCCGATCTGGTTTTTTGCCTCAAGAATATTAAGAAAAAGTCTGAAGGCAAAACACGCATCTTACCTCGCATTGGGTGCTGCCTTTTCGTTTGTCATTATGATGTTTAATATCCCAGCACCTGGAGGTTCAACCGGTCATGCGGTTGGCGGCGCCCTGATCGCCATCATCCTGGGTCCTTGGGCCGCCCTCATGGCAGTGTCGATAGCCCTCATTATTCAAGCATTGCTGTTCGGTGATGGAGGTATCACTGCGATAGGGGCCAACTGCTTTAACATGGCCTTTGTCATGCCGTTTACGGGTTATTACATTTATAAGATTTTGGGTTCGAAGTCAGATGTTTCCTCTCCCCGTCGGGTCTTCGCTGCAGGGGTGGCAGGTTATCTCTCACTCAATCTCGCCGCCCTCTTTGCCGCCGTGGAGTTCGGGATACAGCCGCTTATAGCCCATTCACCGGATGGAACCCCGCTCTACGCACCGTATCCCTTGAGTGTTGCAGTTCCGGTTATGGCCTTTGAGCATCTCGTTCTATTCGGATTCATTGAAGCTATTGTAACAGGCCTTGTCGTGGCCTATCTGGCTAAGACAGATCCTCTCATGCTGGGATTTTCAAGTCTCGCTCCTGTGCCTGAGGTGATGAAAAAAGCAAGAAGTTCAAGGGGGTTGTGGGCATTCATCGGGATTCTGATCATTCTCACTCCCCTGGGCCTTCTCGCATCAGGGATCGCATGGGGGGAGTGGTCTTCTAAGGAACTTCAGTCCATCTTGGGTTATGTACCCGAAGGCCTTAAGAGATTAGAAGGGATATGGCAGTACACCTTTATGGCTGATTATAACCTTCCAGGTTGGAATAGTCCTTTTATGAACGCCTTGGGCTATGTACTCTCTGGTTTTGTCGGTGTTGGCGTGATTGTGTTCGTTACCTTTCTGATGAGCAGGTTTTTTCCTGCTGATCGGAGGTCTTGATGAGACCGCGATGGCTTGTCACAAAAGATGTGGAGATTCATGTCCCAGACTATAAGAAAAGGGCGTCCAGGAAAGGATTTCTGGACAAGACCATTGGCGACGTAGCCTCGTTAGTGAAGAATAGTGTTTTCCTGGAAGAATACACAAGCAGGAAAGGGCTGTTGCAGAGTATAGACCCAAGAGTTAAGGTCCTCACCATGGCGGTTCTCCTGATATCCGTGAGCCTGCTAAAATACCCTCTCCTTATCGGTGGCCTATATCTGTTTATTCTTACTTTGGCTATGCTTTCAAAGATACCTCTGAGATTTTTCCTTCTGCGGGTGTGGCTGTTCGTCCCTATCTTTTCCGGGATCATCGCAATACCTGCGCTGTTCAATGTTTTCGTTCCCGGTGAACCAATCCTGATTCTGGCAAAATTTCAAGGAAAATGGGTCTTAGGTCCCATTAAAATACCGGAGGTCATCGCAATAACCAAGCAAGGTTCCATGGCGGCACTCATATTTGTTATGAGGGTGGCGACCTCTGTATCTTTGGTCGTTTTATTGCTGCTGACCACAAGATGGTCACATCTGTTAAAGGCTCTCAGGGTATTGTGTGTCCCGCAGATATTCACCTTTATCATCAGCATGACCTACCGTTATATCCATCTCCTTCTGAGACTTATAGAGGACTTGCTCATGGCCAAAAAGAGTAGAGTCATCAGAAAGGGCTCTGTGGGCGAAGGGCAGAGGTGGGTTAGTTCCCAGATGGGGACCATGATGAAGAGATCTCTTAAAATGAGTGAGGATGTATACTCCGCCATGGTGTCAAGAGGCTTTACTGATGAGGTGAAAGTCATCGATAGGTTCAAAATTGGGAGAGTGGATTATCTATGGAGTATCTTTCTTATTCTGTTTGTCTCTCTTGTTTTGGGGTTGAATAGGATATGGGGTTGATCCTAATTGGTCCGCCAAACCTAAACAAAATATGCAACATATAGCAGAGTTGAATATGGATCAAAAAATTTTTGAAGTAAAAGATGTGAACTATTCTTGTCTTGGGAAGTTTCCTGCCCTCTCCGGAGTTAATCTGGAGATACGGGCAAGAGAGAGGATTTCCGTTTTGGGAGCGAATGGAAGCGGGAAGTCGAGCTTGCTACACATGCTGAACGGTCTCGTTTTCCCTGAAAAGGGAGAAGTCAGATTCCTGGGGAGGCTACTATCTGAGGATGTCCTTCGAAACGAAGAGTTCAACAGCCTCTTCCGGAGGACAGTGGGTCTTGTCTTCCAAAACTCGGATATACAACTCTTCTCACCTACTGTAAGGGATGAAATTGCCTTTGGACCGATACAGCTTGGTTTGTCTAAGGAAGAGATGGAAGAAAGGGTGAATGATCTCTTAGGGATGCTGAACATTCAACATTTAAGCGATCGGCCACCTTATCAACTGAGCGGTGGAGAAAAGAAGAAGGTAGCCATAGCTTCCAGTCTGGCAGTTAATCCAGATGTCTTGCTTCTGGACGAACCCACCAGTGGGCTGGATCCCAAAACGCAGAGTTGGCTTGTAGATCTTTTAGAAGAACTCCACCGAGCAGGGAAAACGATTGTGACAGCAACACATGATCTGAACATAGTGGATAGAATATCAGACAGGACCATTGTACTGGGAGAGGATCACACGATTGCTGCAACGGGTAGGACATCGGAAATATTGGACGATACCCCTCTCCTTTTGAGCGTTAACCTCATCCATGAACATCTCCACTGCCACGGTGGCGATATTCACGTTCATGAGCATGGACATTTTTCTGAGCATGACCATATGCACAGGAATAAGGGTATTCGGTAGGCTATGGGGGGCGTTTACTTAGGTCTCCTCTCGGATGGGGGCTATATCTTTGTCACGAATGACAGTTTCGGAACCACCGAGCATGAAGGTGCCATTGTAAGGGTGAATAAATTTTGTGGCGCTCTCATCGTGACAGCAAAAGGCAGGTTTTTAATAAGGTTAAGGGAGGTCTTGGACAAAAACCTATCTAACCTCAACTGTCCGGAACAGGGGATATCAATCGATTTAGCTCAAGCGATTGTAGAGTCACTTGAGCAGGAATTTCAGAGAGAGCCGGATTTTAGGAAAAACCCATTGCCTTTTCTTCTGCTCCTGGTAGGTTGCAGCTCAAAGGAGTCATCCAGTTTCGAGCATATATTTATTAGGAACAGAGTCGTAGATATAATAGAAAAGGACGGAGAGAAAGAATACATCACACGTTCTGAAATCCAACCGCCAGTTCCTGCCAAACATCTTTTTTATGGCCACTCTGAACTACCTGAATATTTACTTCGGCAGATTTCACCAAACAACCTCGGGCCAAGGGCGATGAGAGTTCTTGCTTATCTGGCATTGAGCGAGACCCAGAAGATAGACGACTCCCTGTTTCCAGAAATTCTTATGGCCACCGTATCGAGGGAAAATGGATTTGAGTGGATAAAGGAGGAAGAGCTTCATAGATTATCAGGTTTGGCACAGACGGTTGATAGGACGCTTATGGGAAAACTATCTGGCTTTTTTACCCCGTTAGAAAGCACCGGCATAAACCCCGTTGGATAGTAAACATCCTACGGGGTTTATGCCGGGGATGATAAAAATAAATAATACTCCTCCCTCCGGGCCAGGCTCCGCCCCGGAAGGGCTCATGCCCCGGAGGGAGGCCCTCTGGGCCGGCGGCTTTGAAAGGGTGTGGTTTAAAGCCTCATCCTTTCTGACGGGGTTTACTTCTTCTGAAAAGTCCTAATAATGAATGTGCTTCCAGTGAGACCACCTAATGGGGAAACAGAATTGGAACTGATTGAAGTTATGCAAACGAGAAAAAGTACGAGGGCCTTTAGCTCCAAAGCGGTTCCGAAGGAAGCCCTGGAAAAGATCCTGAGCGCAGCTATTTCTGCCCCATCTAAAGGAAATTGCCAGATTTGGGAATTTGTAGGAGTTACCGGAATCAAGAAGAAGGAAATGGATAAGATGCTCTTAGAACTCCTGAAAACGGACCTTATCCCCGCCATGCAGTTGAGCGACTCCGATGATATGACATCCAATGCGGCACTCAAGAAGGCAAAGAGGAGGAGCAATCATGACAAACAGGAGATGTCGAAGATCTTATCCTCTTTGGGGCTGTCTTTTGATGAATTTATGCTGGAAGGCACATTTACCCTTTTCAATGCGCCTGTGGCCATTCTTGTATTTGTAGATGAAGTTTTCTCGAAGGATCTTCCACATATTTTGAGCGTCGGTGCAGCTGTCCAGAACGCACTTTTGGCAGCCACAGAGATGGGACTGGGCAGTTGTTGGATAGGTGGGGTTTGGAGATATACACGGCATATCAGGGAACTTTTAGGAATACCGGATGGTAAGATATTACTCTCCGCGATGGCAATAGGTTATCCGGATTTAGACTCGCCAATTTGCGCTTATAAGTCGACCAGAGATGAACTTGGTGAATTTGTTACATGGATAGGTTTCGACGAATAAAGGAAAAGGAACATTGTCGCTGACTATAGCTTTGACTGGTACAGATGGCCTTGTTCTTGCGGCCGATAGTAGAACAACCGAGGGATATACGCTGGGTGGCCCGAGGATAAGAGATGATTCGGTTAAATTTATCCAATTGAACGAGAGTTGGGGAGTATTGACTTACGGACTTTCAGATATTGGCCAAGCGGGGATAACAGCTTTGAGGGGGGAGATCTTAAAGCATCCTGATAACTTATCACTTGTTTCTGTGCTGGAGAAGAGCACTCAAATTTTTGATAGGGTAAGCTCTGATTGGAGCAGAAGCAACTCAGAAATAGGGCGCCGGGACAAGGATGTGGGATTTGTGATCGGGGGGTTCGATAGGGAGGAAAGAGGGTTTAGGGTATTTAATTTTCAGAGTCCGGATTTTTTGGCTAAGAAGCTTAATGGCCGCTGCCTCCTCGGTGGACAATGGCATATTGCAAAGTTTCTTGTTAGGAAATGTTACACCGAAGATGCAACAGCCGATTCTCTGAAAGCACTGGCCGTTTTCTTGTTAGACGCCACCATGACCGTAGAAAAGACTGTCGGTGGCGCAATACGCTTGGCCATCGTTACCGAGTCAAAAGGCTTTGAGTGGGTAAAGGAAGAGGAGATTAGACACCTATTGGAATCAAACAAGACATTTCTCAGATTCCTCCAAGAGCATTTTTATGCTTCGCTAATGAGCGTTGTGAATAACCATCGAAGAGAGGGTAAGAACATGGATGTTTATGATGAATAACAACGAAAGATTAAAAGAGCAGGTAAGTCGAGAGATTGACATTCTACGGGATGAGATGGTGAGAATTGCCCAGGCCATGTTTGTCAGACCCGAGATCGGCTATCAGGAGTACGAGTCATCGAAGTTACTCTCTGACTTTCTGAAGGGATACGGATTCAAGGTGACCAATAACATAGCCGGTATGGAAACCGCTTTTTTCGGGACCTATTCTCAAGATTCGGAAGGCCCCACCATAGCTCTCTTGGCAGAGTATGACGCTTTGCCGGGTATGGGACATGCCTGTGGTCATCACCTTATAGGTACTGCCAGCGCAGGAGCGGCTGTGGGGTTGAGCAGGGTTTTCTCTGACCTTAAGGGCAAAATTGCTGTGGTTGGCTGCCCGGCTGAAGAAGCAGGCACAGATAACGCCGGTGGAAAAGTACGTTTAGTCGAAGGGAACTATTTTGACCGAATAGATGCCGCGATGATCTTTCATCCGATGCCGCTTACGACAGTAGGTGGTCAGACTAATGCCCTCATAGGGCTGGAGTTTGAGTTTAAAGGCAAGGCTGCCCATGCCGCAGGTAATCCCTGGGACGGGATCAATGCTCTTGATGGCGTTTTGCAGACCTACAACGCAATAAACGCCCTCCGTCAGCATTTAAAAGAAGATGTCCGTATTCATGGGATAGTAACGCATGGGGGAGACGCACCAAATATCGTGCCGGAACATGCAGTTGCCCGTTTTTTTGTTCGTTCTGAGGATAACAAGCGTTTGGGAGAAACAGTGGTGAAGGTAGAAAACTGCGCCAGAGGTGCAGCCCTTGCAACGGGGGCAGAGTTGAACATCAAGAGATTCAATAATCTCTACAAGGCGATGAATTCAAATTCTGTCCTGGCTGAAGTCCTCAGAGAAAATCTGGAAAGAGTGGGATTGAGGATTGAAGGAATAAAAAGGGGTAAGGGCTCAACAGATTTCGGAAATGTTTCCGGAGTCGTGCCGGCTTGCGAACTGGCCATACGTCTTGGAAATGGGATTGTGCCCCATACCAAGGAGTTTTTAAATGCCTCCAATTCTGAAGAGGGTTACAGGGTCATGATCCTAGGTGCAAAAGTCATGGCTATGAGCGCCATTGATTTGCTGCAATCCCCGGACTTATTGGAAAGAGCAAAAGAAGAATTAAGAACAGTTTTGCGATGAAGATTTTTTTAATAGGCTGGTTCGGCGCTGGTAACATTGGAGATGAGGCCATCCTGATCTCTGAACTCTTGTTCCTACGGGATCAGATATCGAACGTGGAGTTTTATATCCTTTCTTTCAATCCCGGAAGAACAAGACAACTTACCGCCAATATCCCAGAGGTAAGTAAAATCCTGAGGATGGGATCGAAGCGGGATGTCTTCAAGTCTGATTTTTTAGGAATATTTAAGGCATTTAGAGAGGTCGATGTCGTCATGATTGGTGGTGGGGGAATTTTTCAGGATATTTACAATCACTATCCCATTCCCTTTTTTACAGCGATGGCGTTATTGGCAAGATTGAACAGGAAACGGCTTGTCCTTTATTGCGTGGGGATAGGGCCAATCAGAAGCTTTGTTGGAAAAAAATTGTGCAGGTTTGCAGCAAATTCAGCCGATATCATCTGTGTAAGGGACGCTGGATCGAAGGACCTCCTTAAAAGCCTCGGAGTAAACAGACCCATTCACATTTCAGCTGATCCAGTTTTTATGCTTGGGCCTGTGAGAAATGAAAATGTGGAAAAGGTCATTAAATTACATCATCTTGACAGCAATGGTCCCGCTATAGGCGTCAGTGTTCAAGATCTCCTTTTTTGGAGAGATGCAAGCAAGAGGATATTGGCCAAGGCCCTCGATACCCTAAGCGTGGAAAAGGGCGCCACGATCGTTTTCCTTCCCTTTGGCGCATATAAGGATGGCTGGTTGAATAGGGACAAATCCAGTCCCGTAGATATGGTCGCTTCAAAGAAATTGGCGGCTCTGATGAGAGGGAGGTGCTCCATCATAGCCGATGAGTTGACCCCGCAAGAGCTGCTGGGTGTGATTGAAAAATTGGATCTTGTTATCAGCATGAGGTTGCATGGCCTCATCATGGGACTTAATGCAGGAGTCCCTGTGATCGCCGTGACCTATGAGGAAGAAACAAAGATAAAAAACCTCATGGAGAGGTTGAACCAGGAAAACAATCTATTTAATGTGAATGCACTTTCGTATCAGGAGCTTTTAGATAGGATAGAACATCTGCTTTTCGATAGGGACAATCCTGATCGACAACTTAATCAATCGGTTTCCTCCTTGCGCGTGGAAGCTGAGAGGTGTAACAAACAAGTGCTCAGAGCACTAACAAATGAACCAGGGATGCAACACTAACAAATATTGTAAATGGCAGCTTTGGAAGAATCCATATGAGAAAAGTAAACCCTGTTAGAAATTCCAGCGGGGCATTAAACCCCGCCGGAATTATTCTAAAACCTAACCCCGCTGCAGAGCAGCGGAGCATTATTTCTAACGGGGTAAACATAGATAGCCCTGGCCATGGGAGTAAGAACCCTGCCTCTCGCTCAACCTTCTTAGGTATAGCCGTTTTCTTATTTTCCTTTGCCTTCTATGTCTTCACTCTGGCCCCAACGGTTATTTGGGGAGACAGTGCGTCTTTTGCCCTGAATGCGAAGGAGATGCAGTTGACTGTTTCCGCTGATTCTCACCCCCTGTTCATAATCCTTGGACATCTTTTCTCGTATCTGCCTTTCGAGCCTGCTTATAGCCTTAACTTGCTTTCAGCCGTTACAGCATCTCTTACTGTGCTTGTCGTGTATTTCGTAGTCATTGAGATAACTGGCTCAATGATTTCAGCTGTCATAGGCGCCGTATCTCTTTGCGTCTCCCACGCCTTTTGGCTTCACGCAGTCATTGCAGAAGTTTATGACCTCAATGCCTTCTTCTTGCTGATCACATCGCTGATCCTTTTAAAATGGAAAAAGAAGCCAACAAATCCTCATCTCCTCTATCTTGCAGCCTTCCTCTTTGGGCTTGGCCTGTGTAACCACCTTGTGATGGCCTTTACATCTGTTGGTTTTTTCTTTTTAATACTCATGACCGACCCCAGGATACTCTTCAAGTTGAAGGTATTAGTCATTACGGTCTGTTCCTTTCTGGTGGGAAGCTCTCTTCTTATTTATTTATATCTTCAGAAATTAATTGAAGGCAGAACTGCGTCGATGCTAATTGATATCACAACAGGTTATCATTACAAAAGGGCCATGTTAGTTATATCGCACGATCTATTTAGAGATATCTCAATGTATTTTTCTTACCTTTTTTACCAATTTCCAGCAATTGGTTTTTCTTTAATATTTATAGGAATCTTTGATCTTTTTAGGAAAGATAGAATAATGGCTATATTTTTGTTACTGATCATAGGTGTCAATGCGTTTTTCTTTCTATCATTCGGTCCCGGTGTCACACGGACAACCAAGTATACATTTTATATCTCGGACTATGCTATATTTTCAATTATTATAGGGTATGGTTTTTTTGTTTGTCTAAAATTTCTTAGAATTAAAGGTTATTCCCCGAAAAGAGTTTTTACCGTTTGCCTGACTTTAACTATTTTACTTCCTCTCCTACTTTATAATATCACACCCTATGCATGTACGTTACTTGAGATTGACCTTCTACGTGCAAGAACCATCCCATTCAGGGATAACAATACATTTTTTTTAAATCCGAATAAGCGGGGTTATACTGGTGCTGCCAGATATGCAGAAAAGGCGTTTGAGGCTGTTAGCTCTGGTTCAATCATCATCGCAGATCACACTCCTTATACCGTACTGAGATACTTCCAGGAGATCAAAGGGGCGAGAAATGACGTGTGGGTTCTAAATAGTGGAGATAATAGGCATAATCCCCCTCAAAAATTAGTATCTAAATATTATGGAGAACGTGATATCTACTTAGCAGGAGTCGAGAAAAGCTATTATAAAATAGGTCGCCTGAAGGACGAATACGATTTCGTACCAGAGGGCGTATTGTACAAGATTGTCAGAAAATCTACGGATTTGCTTCGTTGAGTCCCATTAATAAGAAGTTGAAACCAATGATAAATGCTTTTTTTCTATTAAGAGAATTAAGAGGAAATCTGAGGCTGAATAGGGCCAAACTCGAGGAGATACAGAGGAAGAAACTCAAACTCCTACTGAGTCATGCCTATGAGAATGTACCTTATTATCGGAGTCTTTTTGATTCAAATCGAATTAAGCCTGAAGATATCAGAAGTGTCCAAGACCTTGTAAATATCCCAGTGACTGATAAAACAGTGACGAGATCTATGAAAAGATCAGATATAATGGCTAAGAACATCAACCAGGGTGAATGTGTCGAGGTTTTCACGAGTGGATCTACAGGAATGCCTACTCATATTTATTTTACTCAAAGAGATCTTGAGTTTCTCGATCTTATATATTTACGGTCTTTTTTGGAAAACGGTCTTAGATTTAAGTACAAGAGAGCTTTTGTTCTTGACCCACACAGTTTCGAAACTAAGAAATGCTGGTATCACTGGTTCGGTTTAGCCACGTATGTGAACATATCGTGCTTTTGGGACCCCAGAGAGCAGACTAAGGCATTGATAGATGCAAAGCCCGATTTTATTCATGGTTACCCATCAAGCCTGAAGGAAATAGCTGAATTAGTGCTTGAGTTGGAAATCAAAGAAATCCAGCCGCGAATCATCTCCACTGCAGGGGAAATGCTCCATAAGAAGGATAGGGGGTTGATCGCCTCGGTTTTTGGTGTTGATATCTACGATCGTTATGCTGCAAGGGAGTGTGGAAATATTGCATGGGAATGCAACATGCATGCCGGTTATCACATCAATATTGATAGCCTTATTGTGGAGTTTATTAAAGATGGGCACCCGGTAGAACCAGGAGAGAGGGGAGACGTAGTCATTACAAATCTGCATTCTTATGCTATGCCTTTCATCAGATACCGGATCGGGGATATTGCGGTCCCATCCGGCAATGCCTGTCCATGTGGTATGGAGTTACCTTTGATGGAGATTTTTGAGGGGAGAGATGAGGATTTTATAGTTTTGAATAATGGGCGAAAGATATCTCCCATGGCGGTTACAGGGACACTGGATCATATTCCTGGCCTTAAGCAGTTCAGGGTGATCCAGGAGAAAAGAGAATTGATGGTGGTCCAAATTGTAGCAGGAGCCAAATATTCCCAAGACGTACCATTAAAGACACAAAATCTTCTCAGGGAATTGGTCGGGGACGAAATGCACATTGAAATTCGGATGGTTTCAGAAATTTCCAAAGAGCCTACTGGAAAAGTTAGGGCAGTCATTTCCAAGGTCCTCGATTCTAAAAAGTCTATTGATGTAATGGGTTGATATCATGAATAGATCAAAAGAATGGATATCCCAGATTAAAATCCTTTATAAACACTATTTGGTAACCTCAGCCATCTTGAGGGAAGTTCTTAGGGATCCGTTGACGTTGGATGAGAGCAGATCCATCCTTAGAAGCAGGATAGAGAACCGTAAAAACAATTTTTTAGAATCTGTTGAGAAAACCATATTTCTACACCCGGGCAGCCCATACAAAATCCTGCTGGAACGGGTGGGATATAGCTTTGAAGATGTCCGCCGGTCAGTTGAAGAAATGGGGATTGAAGGGACTCTGAAGGTACTTTGCGAAAAAGGAGTCTATATCGATATTCTTGAATTCAAAGGGAAGAAGGAAGTGGTCAGAGGGAAAGACATTTATCACTTCCAAGAGAAAGACTTTTCCAATCCACTGCTGACTGGTGGTTTTAATACCCAAAGTGGTGGAACCCGGGGACCCGGAGTCACGATGATGGTGCCTTTGGAATACATCAAAGAACACAACCCATACAATGTGGTGGCTGCTGCAGAATGCGGGATCACCGAAAAACCAGTGATCATTTGGCTCCCCATTCTGCCGGCTGGAGAGGGTCTTTTTTTCAACCTGAGGTTTACTGCCATGGGAAATCCGCCAGTAAAATGGTTTTCTCAGGTAGATGAACGTTATATTCGTCCCAGTACCCTGGATCGCTTGAAAACTTTGGGTAGCGTCTGGATGGCAAGATTCTATGGGAAAAAAATGCCCGGTCCCGAGTTTGTTCCCATCCGAGATACCAACAAAATCGCCCAGTGGATGAGTTCAAATCCTAATGGAGGAATGGGTTTTTCCATTGTTACCTATGCCAGTTCTGCTCTTAGACTGGTTATGGAGGCCAAGCGAGCAGGCTTAATCCTTGGCGAATCCGTGTTCTGGCTTATGGGCGAGCCACTCACCGAAAAGATTTACGAGGAATTGAAAGATTATGGCTGCAAGGCATTTTCACTATACGGTTGCAATGAATTGATGATCATTGGCCAGGGTTGTGCCCGTCCCAGCAAACCGGACGACATGCACTTTTGCAAGGATAAATTGGCCGTCATTCAGTACTCGCGAAAGGTTGCGCACGCGGACCAATGTGTGGATGCTTTTTTGTTTACAACAATCCTTAAATCAAGCCCCAAGATATTCCTGAATACCGAGACAGGCGATTACGGCATTGTTGAGAAGATTCACTGTGGGTGCGGTTTTGAAGAGATCGGATTCGTTGAACACATCCATACGGTCAGAAGTTTTGAAAAATTGACAGCAGAAGGGGCTACCTTTATCGGCAGCGATTTGATCCCGTTGGTTCAGCATACCCTGCCGATGGCTTTCGGTGGTAACGCTACCGATTATCAATTTCTGGAGGAAGCAGATGATGAGGGTATCCCGCGTCTTTTCCTGTTGGTCAGCCCGGAGATCGTGGACATCGATCATGAAAAGATTAAAAGGATGGTTTATAAAGCATTGACATCCGGAGAATATAGCCACATCATATCAACCTCCTACTGGGATCAAGCTGATACACTCCGCATAAAAAGAATGAATCCAATCCCCACCCTTAGAGGCAAAATTATTCCTTTGCATATCAGAAGAAATTGAAGTGAAGATCACGCTTATATATCCGGGCATTGCCCAGATTGGTTTTGAAAGCTTCGGAAGAGGAACTCCAACCACCGATCTAATGAGCCTTGGTCTCGGGTATATCGGCGCTTCGATCAAAAAGAGCTCAAAAAACGAAGTTGACCTGATAGACCTTAGAAAACTGAAAGGATGGGATGACTTCAAGAGAGAGTTAAAAAACAAATCATGCGATATAGCAGGCATTCACACAAATACTGTAAACTTCGAATATGCAATGAAGTGTGCTGAAATTGCCCACCAAATGGGTAAGACTGTTATTGCTGGTGGACCCCACGCCACACTTGATCCTCAGGAACTCCTTGATACAGGTAATGTTGATCACATTATTACAGGCGAAGCAGAGATTACCATCATCGATGTACTTGAGAAGCTTGAGAGGGGTCTTCATGTCGACAAGGTTATACAGGGGCAGTCTGTTGAAAACCTTGACGAACTGCCTTTCCCTGAGAGGGGCCTGTTTGGTTTAGACAAACGTCTTAAATTGCCTGGTATATTCCCGTATCCTACGAGATATGTTGGTGTACTTGCGAGCAGGGGTTGCGGTTTTAATTGTAAATTCTGTCAACCGCTTGAGAGGAAGATATTCGGCAAAAAACTGAAATTTCGCTCCATAGAAAATGTTTTAAAAGAAGTTGTCCTGCTAAAAGAACATTACGGCGCTGATTTTATTATGTTCCAGGACGACCAGCTTACCCAGAATAAAGGATGGTTGCTTGACCTCTGCGCTGAGCTGAAAAAGGTCGGCATTGACTGGGGCGCACTGGCAAGGGTGGATACGGTAACTGAACAGGTCATCAAGAGCATGAGGGAGGCAGGATGTCTTGTTCTTCAGTTCGGTTTTGAGAGTGGCTCACAGAGGGTCCTCGATTTCCTGAGAAAAGGGACAAAGGTGGAACAAGCAATCGAGACAGCAAGACTTTGCCGTGAAAACGGTATTCTCATCTTTGCCAACTATATGATGGGTATACCAACCGAAACAGAGGCAGACCTTGAGGATACATATAAACTGATGAAGACCATTAACCCTGAGATCCATGCTGCCAGTTACTTCTCGCCGATACCAGGAAGCGACCTATACGAATACTGCAAGGAGAAAGACCTAATAAATGTTACCTCTTATGATATGTATGCGCGAGGGGCTGTAGAGAACAAGCTTAAAGGAGTCGATTACAAGGCGCTTAGCCGCATGAAGAAGAAGATTGAAAAACGCACCCCCGCTTGGTACCAGGAGAGTCATTACGCCTCCTGTGTGATTAAACGATGGAAAGGACTGATAAAACAGGGACATTATATCCATATGCTCAAGGAATTCGTTACCCATACACCCATGCTTGATAAAACGATTGGCGGACTGTATAGGATGCTGAAGGGCAAGTAAAAATGGTCATCAACTCTCTTTACCAATTAAAGCGTTTGAGAAAGAATCAGTATCTTTCCCCAGCGGAGTTAAGGGCGCTTCAGGAAGAGAGATTAAGAGGCGTTGTCAGAAATGCTTATGAGAATGTTCCCTACTATCGGAGGCTTTTTGATAGCACAGGGATAAGGCCCAATGACATCAAAACCCTCGATGACCTTAATAAAATTCCTATTACCACTAAAAATGACCTTCAATCCCTAAAGCAGGAGGAGATCGTTGCTAAAGGTTCAAGTATCGATAAGTGCATCATTAAATACACGAGCGGCTCCACAGGACAGCCATTAAAGATATTTCTCAGCCCTGTGGAGAGGGATTTCCAGATATTATTGAACCTCCGCATACTCATGGAAAATGGCCTGCAAATGACTGACAAGGTAGCCTATATTATTAATCCGTACAGGTTTCCAAAATCAAAATACTGGTTTCAGTATGCAGGCATCTTGAGGCGAGAATATCTCTCTGTATTCGATTATCCAGAGAAACACGTCGAACTTCTGAAGAAAATAAAGCCGGACATAATCTATGGCTATCCCTCGAATCTTACTCTTTTAGCTTTGTATATTAGGGAAAACGAAATTAAAGGGATCAATCCTAAAATCATCTTTTCCGTTGCCGAAGCCCTTGAGCCCAGGGCCAAGATTTTGATCGATTCAGTTATGGATGTCGACACCTGTGATATCCTGGGGACGATCGAACTGGGAGATATTGCCTGGCAGTGTGAAGCACGAAATGGCTACCATGTAAGTGCGGCTGGTGTGATCGTCGAATTTTTGAAAAACGGCCGCCCCGCGAAGCCAGGTGAGGAAGGGAAAATAGTCTGTACCAGCCTTTACAGTTACACCATGCCGTTTATTCGCTATGCGGTGGACGATATATGCGTCCCTTCCGACAGGATTTGTCCCTGCGGACGAACGCTGCCAATGATCGAGGGCATTAAAGGGCGGGCCAATGACTTTATTGTACTGCCTGATGGGCAGATCGTTGCCTCGTGCTTCCTTGTCATCATCATGCAAGCCATTCACGATATCGGCCAGTACCGGATAGTTCAGGGAGACAAAAGGCAGATCCTCGTCCAGCTTACCAAAGGGAGGGAATTCGATCCCCGTACCCCTGAACGGATCAAAGAAGAAATAAGGAAGGTAATAGGGAGTACTCTTGAGGTTAAGGTGGAAATATTAGAGGAACTGGGTAGGGATGAAAGTGGGAAAATCAGGACAGTAGTATCCAAGATCATCCCTGACATGCAGGAAAGAATTAGCTTGTAAACATGAACAAGAATGGGATAAATAGATGGATTTTGTTCGGTGGTGTTTCTGTGTTAACCTTTTGTGTTTTTTACCCTGTTCTTAACAGTCATTTTGTCACCGATGATCTGCGTTTAATATATATATCCTCCCCGTTATCAACCGACAGTATATTTGATTATTTTACTTCTTCAGGAGGATGGTTTGCGGGACTATATAGACCATTTGTCAGGATAGCATTCTTTATGGACTTTTCCCTATATCATTTGAATCCAGCTGGCTATCATGTTACAAACCTGCTGTTCCATATTGTCTGCTCAATTTTAGTATTCTATTTCGCAGAGATGTTAACAGGCAGTGAAATGACGGGCAGTTTTGCGGCATTTATCTTTGCAGTGCAACCTCTCCATACAGAAGCTGTTTCATGGATATCAGGTAGGGGGGATATTATTTTTACCTTTTTCTACCTCTTAGCGTGCGTGAGTTTTCTGAAGTACCTTTCCGCTAAAGACAGAAAAAGAAAGTACCTTCTCCTTTCGGGTTTCTTTTTTTTCCTGTCACTCCTTTCGAAGGAATCGGCAATTACCTTGCCAGCGATCATTTTCCTGACCGAATATTATTATTTTAAAAGGGAATCAGGGAATAGACCTCACAGGCTAAATATTATGAATTATGTGCCTTTTGTATTGGTTCTCATTCTATATACCTTTATAAAACTTTTTATTGTGGGAGGAGGCGTATTACATACGCAAACTGGTTTATCTATATTTCTTCGTGTCGGGTATCATTTCCTCCAGTTATTCGCCCCTATAAACATTGATACCTTTAATTTCAGTAATATGTCAGGGTTTATCCTTAATTCAATCATAGTATTAAACCTTCTTATCCTACTGCTTGCATATCTGTATCTTTGCAGAGATAAAAAGAGGGCTATCCCCTTCTTTATACTTTGTGCCCTGTGGATACTCATAACATCCTTCCCGCTGTATCTTGCTTCAGGGACAAGGTATCTGTATATTTCATCAGTTGCTTCATCTATGCTCATTGGATTCGTTCTGGCACATACTTTGAGTGCTGTAAAAATTAAGATTCCCCGCCTAACAAAGACCCTTGTACCCCTTTTGATGATCGGCATTGTCCTCACTTCTTCTATCAGAATCCTTCAAAAAAACGAGATATATAATTATACCGGCGCTATTGCAGAGGGAATATTCACACAATTAAAAAATAAACATCCTCGATTTCCGTCTGGTTCTGTACTTTATTTTATAAATTTTCCAGATGAATGGGTAAGAGATACCGAGACATGGGTGAAGCCGATTCCTGTTATGAGCGTGGCTATAAAGGTGAAATACGGCGACACTTCTCTGATTATACGCAGTGAACCCCAGAGGGTGTCAACATTTGAAGAGAAGTTCCGGTTCCTGGAAAAGAATTCCATAGGGAAATACATAAAAGAGGGCAAGCAGTGTTACATTTTTGAATACCAGGATAGCAAGGTAATCGAGACAACAAAATTGTTTAGGGATAAATTAGGATATACCTTCTAACATGTTTGAATATTTATAAATACAACTTCTGTCTTTTATTTTATTTCAAGCTTTATGAAAAATTCTGCATTGTTTCAGTTAATCCGGTCAGTACGGCCTAAACAATGGGTAAAAAATACTGTTGTTTTTGCTGCATTGATATTCTCTCAGCACTTCTTTAATCCGTTCTATTTTATAAAAAGTATTATTGCCTTTTCTATATTCTGCATATTGTCGGGGGGTGTATATTTAATTAATGATATCATGGATATCGAAGAGGATAGGATCCATCCGGACAAGAAGAGAAGGCCAATTGCCTCTGGAAAACTCAAGGCTACTACTGCTTTTATAGCCGCAGTAACAATGGCTACTTGTTCACTCTTTGTATCTTATTACTTGGATTTGATTTTTGGGATGATAGCTTCTGTGTACTTTATATCTAATCTTGCTTATTCTAGATATCTCAAGCATATCGTAATTATTGATGTGATGGTGATTGCCCTTGGTTTTGTTTTGAGAGCGGTGGGTGGGGCAGTGATCATTGATGTAGAAATATCGGCATGGCTAATTATCTGCACCACCCTCCTCGCCCTTTTCCTAGGGTTTGGGAAGAGAAGACATGAATTAATCCTTATGAACGAAAATGCGAAGAACCACAGACAAATACTTAGTGAATATAGCCCCTATTTTTTAGACCAGATGATCTCTGTTTTAACTGCATCAACCGTCGTTACTTATGCCCTATATACCATGTCTGCTGAGGTACAGGCAAAATTGCATACCACCCATTTAAACCTCACTCTCCCCTTTGTCCTGTATGGCATATTTCGTTATCTCTATCTCATTCACCAGAAAAAGGGGGGGGGTAATCCGACCAATATACTATTTACGGATAGACCACTTTTGATAAATATTGTGTTATGGATGATTACGGTGTGTATTATATTATATTTTTAAAAATAGATAATGAGCGATAAATGCAAAAGTCAAAGGTTGTAGTATTAAAGACAAATCCGGAGCATGTTGTAGACGATTACAGTAAATTGATGCATCTCGCAGGGTACGAGTCGAATATCTCAAAGGATATACCGACATTAATAAAACTTAACCTCTCATGGACAAAATATTTTCCTGCTTGTTCAAGTCAGCCGTGGCAGGTAGAAGGGGTCATAAGAACTCTCATTCAAGATGGTTTCAGAAAGGACATGATCTTTCCCATTGAGAATAAGACGGTTGTTACCAATCCGATGGAAGGTTCAGAAAATAACTATTGGAACACGGTCTTGAATAAATACGATCTGCCATTTATACCACTTCCTGATGTCAAATGGATTAAATATAATTTTAAAGCTAAATTGTTGAGACTGGATAAGATTTTTCCCGAAGGGATAGAGATACCAGAGATGTTCATTGGAAAAAATGTTATTCATCTCCCAACCGTAAAGACCCATGGCCACTCCATAACAACGGGAGCCATTAAGAATGCCTTTGGTGGTCTTCTGAAAGAAGTAAGACATTATGCCCATAAGTATATCCACGAGGTCTTGGTGGATCTCATGATGATGCAGAAGGAACTTCATCCAGGAATATTTTCAATCATGGATGGCACGGTCTGTGGCGATGGTGCTGGGCCGAGGACGATGGAACCCAAGATAAAGAATTTTATACTCGCTAGTACCGATTCGGTATCGATCGATGCCATTGCTGCAAAAATGATGGGTTTTAATCCAATGGAAATTCCATATATCAAGATGTGTGATGAGAGGGGTCTCGGAATAGGTAATCCTGCCAATATAGAGGTGATGGGTCAGGATATCTCTGGAATAAACTTTGGATTTAAGACCAAACGTAGTTTCGTCATCTGGGGAGACCAGATGTTGAGAAAAGGGCCCTTGAGGTTTCTTGAAACAATCGCCCTTCACTCACCCCTTGTGTTCTGGGCACCCATTGCGTCGAATATATATCATGATTACCTCTGGTATCCTATTATTGGTAAAAAGATAATAAAAAAGTTTATGAAGACAGAATGGGGGGAATTATTTCTAACTTATAGAAAGGGGATTTCTCGATGAAAATAGATTCAATTCCCAACAAGAATAATCTCATGAGTAAACATTACTACCTCCTTTTATTGGTATTATTGTTATTCCATATTGTCAACAACGTTATCATTGTCACTAATGATAACACTCCGCTACTCTGGGACGGGGGAGACTATTTTCTTAAGAGCCTAAAGTATTACGATGTTTTTGCAAATTTCGGATCCGACTTCATTTCCCGTTTCAATGCCGTAAGCACTTATCGGCCGCCACTTTTCATGCTTTCCTCACTCCCTCTTTATCTTGCGTTTGGCAGATCAACTGATGTGGCTATCATGACCAATATTCTTTATCTCATCATTCTTGTACTTTCAGTTTATGGGATAGGGAGGAGGATACACAGTAAAGAGGTCGGCCTTATGGCTGCCTTTATCGTATCTATCTTCCCCATTATTTTTGGCTCAAGCAGAGTATATTGGCAGGACTTTCCACTTACAGCGATGGTTTCACTCAGTATATACATGCTCATCAGGGCAGATTATTTCAGGGACAGGAAATACTCAATTCTTTTCGGCCTGTCAATCGGCCTCGGTATGCTCACAAAGTGGACGTATTCCGTTTTTCTTGCCGGACCATTCTTATATTTCTTCATATCATCTTTCAAGAGAAGTCCAGAAAACCATGAAAAGGCGTTCAGACCTGTGTTGAATGCTTCTATATCCATTTTTCTTGGCATGGCTGTTGCTTCGTTCTGGTACATTCCGAATGGGTGGGATGTAGCCGGCAAGCTCTTCGGGCTTTCTGTAGGTATCACAGGGGAAACAGGGGAAAAGGCCACAAGGTTTCAGCAATTAGGAGAGACTATTGGCCCTTCCGGTGTATTTAATATCAAGTCCCTCACCTATTATGCCGGGCAACTGGTGAGTCATCAGATTACATTCTTCTTTGCCATCTTATTAATCATCTTTACCTTCTCCTTTATGAAGAGAAGGGACAAGAAAATGGTATGGACTCTCCTTTTGTGGATTGTAGTTTCAGTTGTTGCCTTTACTCTCATCAAGAATAAGACAATGAGAAACACCATACCCATGCTTCCAGCGATCGGTCTAATAATCGCTTCTGGAATAATAGAGATAAAGAAAAAAGGATTGCGAATAGGAGTATGTGTCATAGTCGTAATCGTAGGTTTTTTCCAGTATATGTTTACATCTTATGGTGCCTCTTACCTTCCCAAAAGAATCAGTATTAAAATTCCTATCGGGGAAGTAATATTCTTTCAACAACATGAAAACTACTCATATGCCCTGTATAAGGCCAAAACCGTTGATTGGAAATCCGATGAGATCCTAAATGTGATTGCTTCCACGAGTGGTGAGAAAAAAAATGTAAAAATAGTACTAATGCCAAGAGACGCTTTTAGCTGGATGGCTTTTGAGTATAGCAGTTATTTAAAGGGAATGCCATTTACTTTCATCGGGGCGGTAGATTTTCCGGAATCTGTCCTTGATTCAGATTATGTACTCATCAAAGAAGGGGGCTTTTTTGTCCCCTGGTTTTTAATGGACAATATTCAACACTCTTATGAGCTCATACAGAAGAATATAGAGGATTTTACACTTATAAAGTCTGTTGTACTCCCTGAGGACAATAATTTCCTATCCATATATAACATCAAAGCTACTATCAGGAATCGGAAGAGCGGATTGATATTCTCAGATATGCTTCAGGTCGTAGAGTATTTTGTTTCAGAAGCTATACAGGGTGCTGATAAAAAATTCACAGTTGAGTTAACTTTAAAAAGCCTTAAGGAGATAGATGGGGAGGTGACGATGGTATTTAACCTCTTGAATAAAAAGTTGGAGGTGCTTACAAAAAAAACCATCACGCCCCCTACCCCTCTATCTGGATGGAGGGCGGGTGAGGTTAAGATGATAAAAGTCTCCTTGGAAGTCCCAGCGGATGTGGCAAGGGATGTGTTCAGCCTTGAAATGGGATTTTATGATTCGTCTAAGCGCCAATATCTCAAATACCAGCCGGAATACCTGATCTACAAGAAAATCGGATCACAGTAAGTGTTTCTTGGGAAATGAAACTGAGACGCCAATATAGCATAATCGTTCCTGTTTGTATTATGTACCTGCTGCTGGTTGCAGAACCTGGCTGGGCATACATCGGTCCTGGCGCCGGATTTGCGTTCTTATCCTCTTTTTTGGTTTTTATCGTGTCCTTTATTCTCGTTGGCTTCTACCTTCTATCCTTACCCGTAAGGATTATCTTAAGGGCCATTTTCAGGAGAACGCCGAATGCAAAGCATGCCTTCGACCGGGTGGTCATTGTCGGTTTTGACGGAATGGACCCCAAACTGACGCATCAATACATGCAGGAGGGAAACTTACCCAATTTACTGAGATTGAGAACAGAAGGGGTTTTCACCTCACTGGCCACCACCTGTCCATCCATATCTCCTGCTGCATGGTCTACGTTTATGACGGGTGTGGATCCTTCCTATCACAATATTTTTGATTTCATCACGCGAGACCCAAACACCTATGCTCCCAAACTGTCCTCGGCATCCATCGGCAGGGCTGCCAGAAACCTTACAGTTGGCAACTTAACTCTTCCACTTGCAAAGCCAAAAATAATGCTTCTTCGCAAAAGCCAGCCGTTTTGGAAAATCTTAGGCCAGCATGGCATATTTAGTTCTATTATTCATATTCCCATCACATTCCCACCAGAAAAGTTTAACGGCCTATTGCTATCGGGGATGTGTACCCCTGATCTCGTTGGGTCTCAGGGAACATTCACCTTCTTTTCCACTGCAGACAATGGGGATAAAGGTACAATCGGCGGCGTTTGCGTTCATGTAGACAAAAACAAAGACACCATCGATACCCACCTTTACGGACCTGAAAATCCTCTGATCAAAGGCCGTGGAAAATTGGCAACCCCTCTGAAGATTACATTCCTGAAAAAAGGAAATGCAATCGAGTTAAAGATATGCGGGAAGAAATATCGTATCCGGGAAGGGGAGTATTCTCCATGGGTGAAAGTGGTATTCAAGCCCTTGCCAGCCGTTAAAATCCGCGGCATTTGTCGTTTTTACCTGAAATGGCTGACACCAGACTTAGAGCTATACGTTACACCCATCAATATCGATCCCGAAAAACCGGCCCTGCCTATTTCTCACCCCTTCATCTATGCAGTATATCTCGCCAAACTCATTGGCCCCTATGCTACATTGGGACTGGCGGAAGATACCTGGGCCCTGAATGAAGGTGTGATAGACGAAAATGCTTTTTTGAAGCAGGCATACCTTTTTTTCGAGGAGCGGGAAAAAATCTTTCTTAAAGCCCTTGAAAGAACCCCCCGTGGCCTGTGTGCCTGTGTATTTGATACCACTGACCGTCTTCAACACATGTTTTTTCGGTGCCTTGATGAGAAACACCCTGCCAATAGAGGCAGAGAGGTGAACAAATATAGAAATGTGATCAAGGAATCCTACCAACATATGGACAATGTGGTAGGCAAGGTTCTAAATCGGATAGATGATAAGACGTTACTGATGGTCATATCGGATCATGGCTTCGCACCCTTTCGAAGAGGGGTAAACCTGAATACCTGGCTGTACCAAAACGGCTATTTGCATCTTAAAGACGGGAGGACAAACAGCGGGGATTGGTTTGAAGGTATAGACTGGCAGAAAACGAAAGCCTATTCGCTGGGGTTGGCTGGCATTTTCATTAACCGGAAGGGAAGAGAATCATTGGGCACGGTTGAACAAGGGGGAGAAGTTAACAGATTAAAATATGAATTGATTAGCAAATTAATAGGAATTGTCGACCAGGAAAAGGGCGAAGTCGCCATAAGAAACGTCGTGGATACCGAAGGCATGTTTAAGGGTCCTTATAGACAGGATGCTGTCGACCTTCTGGTAGGCTATAATACTGGTTATCGGAATTCATGGGCATGTGCAACTGGGCGTGTTAGCGAAAATGTATTTGAGGACAATACCAGGCCCTGGAGCGGCGATCATTGCGTCGATCCTGAACTCGTGCCAGGGATTTTTTTCTCCAACCGCGAGATCAATCGAAGCAATCCCAATATCCGGGACATAGCCCCGACCGTTCTGCAGATTTTTGGGGTGGACGCCCCGAGTTACATGCAGGGAACGCCCCTGTTTAAAGAGGTTGCCAAGAAAGAAATGGCGGTTCAACCAGAAAAAAACCAGTAGGCCTCAAAATGGAACCATTATCCCGAAGAGAGTTTATTACCAAGGTACTTAACGCCGGTGCCGGTTTGTCCTTATGGCCTCTGGCCAGCGCCTGCTCGGGTGTCGCAGGAAATCGTTCTTTTCGGAAAAAAATCGTGATTCTTGGCATCGACGGAATGGACCCGGGTCTTTTGGAGCAGTTTATTCGCGAGGGCGTTATGCCGAATTTCCAAAGGCTCATGAGCTACGGCAGTTTTTCTAAAATGCGAAGCAGCATTCCTCCACAGAGTCCAGTAGCATGGTCCGATTTTACGGTCGGCGCCTCGGCAGCAGTTCACGGCATCTATGACTTCATTCATCGGGATCCAAAAACGATGATTCCCTATTTCTCAACTTCACAGGTTCTTGAATCAAAGAATTCTATTAAGATTGGAGATTGGAAAATCCCTCTTTCTGGCGGTAAAGTGAAACTACTCCGGGAGGGAAAAGCTTTCTGGGAATATCTCGAAGAAGCAGAGATACCGGCCACCATTTACAAGATGCCTGGAAACTTTCCGGTGGCAAGCAAGGGGGCAAAGTGTGTTTCCGGTATGGGAACTCCCGATATACTGGGTTCTTACGGAACTTTTAGCTTTTACACAACAGCTTCAGCTTTAAAATACAAAGGAGTCACTGGCGGAAAAATATTCCCTGTAATGGTCCGTGAGAATAAGATCGTCTCCGAACTTATTGGACCGGTCAATTCACTTAAAAAGGAACAGTCAAACATTAAATTGCCTTTGTTTGTTTGGATCGACCCTCAAAATGATGTTGCTAAGATTCAGGTTCAAAACTGTGAATTGATTTTGACCCCTGGTGAGTGGAGTGATTGGATTCGGCTTTCCTTCGATAATCTGCCTTATGTCAAATCGACCAAGGGGATTTGTAAGATTTTCCTCAAGCAGATTCGGCCGGAATTTGAAATGTATGTTTCACCCATTAATATCGACCCTTCCGAACAAGCCCTTCCGGTAACCTCTCCAGCAAGTTATGGAAAGGAGATCGTACAAAAAATCGGCCTTTTCGGAACCAAGGGACTTCCTGCAGATACCAAGGCCCTTTCCTATGGTGTCTTATCAGACGAAGAATATCTACAACTGTCACGACAAATTTTGGGTGAGGACAAAAAGGCCCTCCAGTTCGAGATGGAAAGACTCGAGTCCCGTTCGGGTGGTTTATTATTTTTCTATTTTTCCAACATCGATCAAGACAGCCACATGTTTTGGCGGGCAATTGACAAAAAAAATCCCCAATACTCATCCGCAATGATAGGTAGGCATGCCGATGTCATTCGAGACTTGTATGTCGAGATGGATAGGGTGCTCGGCGATGTTTATCGAACATTTGACTTGAGAGATGATCGTTTTCGGCTGATCGTGATGTCCGATCATGGTTTTGGGCCGTTTTACCGAGGCTTCAATTTGAACACGTGGCTTCTTCGAAATGGGTATATTTCTCTATCCCATGGGGGTTCGGAAGACGATGCCACCTTCTTTCAAAACGTTGACTGGTCAAAATCCAAGGCCTATGGTCTGGGTATCAATGCGCTTTACCTCAACATTCGGGGAAGGGAACGCAACGGTGTCGTTTCGGAAGGAGATACCCCGCGTCTGCTGATGAAACTCAGGAAAGAACTGCTCGACCTCAAAGACCCCCTAACGGGGGTGAATCCAGTCTCGAGGGTGTGGTTTGGGAAAGACTTGTTTCATCGAGAAGACGACAAGGTCCCTGATATGATCATCGGCTGGAATCGAGGATATCGATCTTCCTGGGAGACCATCCTCGGAGGATTCCCAGTCGATGTATTTGTTGATAACGAGGACAAATGGAGCGGTGACCACTGTATCGACCCGATGCTTGTGCCGGCAGTTCTCCTGTCTAACAAGAGAATCACGTTACAGGATCCCTCTCTGCCTGATGTCACAGCAACGATTCTTGCCGAATGTAATATTCCTATTCCTGTGTATATGACAGGAAAACCCTTATATCCAATTTAATCTTTTTTGATCATGCCTATTGTTCTTGAAACAAATCAACCTTTAAAGGAGAGGCACCATGTTTGGCTCCAAGATTAAACTGGATAAGGATCTGCTTGATAGATGTGAACAGTATGCTCAAGAAGCAGGGTACAGTTCTGTTGAAGAATTCATCACCCACGCTTTGGAAAAAGAGTTGAGAAATACGGGAAAGAAATCTGACGAAACAGAAGAAATCGCAAAAAGTTTGAAGGGACTTGGATATATAGATTAAAGGACAGACCCACAACGGCGTAACACGAGATGTGGACCATTAACTCGGTTTTAAATAGTTTCTTTGATCTCCTGATCACCCCTTTTCGAGGCGTGCATCCTCTTTGGTATTTATTTGTCTTTTCTCTCCTGACCGGAATCCTCATGCTTTTGATATTCCGGTACACTTCAAATCAGAAAAAAATTAAAGAGACAAAGGACAAAATAAAGGCCTACCTCATCGAAGTTAGAATCTTCAATGAGGACTTGGGTATTCTGCTTTCAGCCCAGAAGAACTTGCTTTTCTACAATGCCAAATACCTGATACATGCTCTGAAACCCATCCTGTTCATGATCGTGCCTGTTTCAATCATCCTTATTCAATTACAGGGCTGGTTTGGTTACAGGCCATTAGCGATAGGAGAATCGACCATTCTAAAGGTGAAGGTAACGGATGAGGGGAAAAAAGTTCTTTCCCATTTTGCTATTGCAGTCGATAAAGGGATTGTAATTGAGACACCACCCCTCAGGAACCCCGAAGAAGCTGAAGTCGCTTGGAGGATTCGGGCAAAGGAGCTTGGAGAACATACGATCATAATCAAAGCCCAGGATTATTCATTTCAAAAAAAGGTTGTTATCTCTGACAAACGACTTGCCAGGGTATCACCGAATATTGTTGGTTCAAGCCCTTTGGAAATCATCTTCAACCCTGGAGAAAAGCCTATCAAAGAAAATTCTTTAATAAAAAGAATCGAAGTGGGTTACCCAACCAGATCGATTGAAATCTTCGGATGGAAAACCCATTGGCTTGTACTATTTTTTGTTTTATCTATTATCTCCGGGTTTGCCTTTAAAGGTGTGTTTGGTGTCGAATTATGACTTTCTTAGCAAATCAATTGTAATTGTGACGAATAACCAGGAAGGCTGATAGCTCAAGTTTTTTAAAACGTTTCAACTTTCAATAAGGAGAATGATCGATGACTGATAGAAAGAAACGAAAATCTGGAGGCTTTCTAACCCGATTAGGGACGATAGGAGAATTATTGCGTTTTATGTGGTTAAGGAAACTTTGGTGGATGATACCAATGATATTAATTTTAGTTATATTTGCAGCCCTACTGATCTTTGCTCAAGGTTCGGCGATTGCGCCTTTCATCTACACGCTATTTTGATACGTTCGACGGCGCCAACCCCGGATTTTTAAATCGGGGTAAAAAGCGCCGCTCAGTATCAACCCTGAGCATACTCCGGACGCCTGTCCTGAGCACATTCGAAGGGTCAGACCGGGGAGCCGAATGGGTTGATTCCATTGATTTTTTCGGTATCCCCTTATTCATTTCCAAATTCTTCTGACGGAGGTAGGTTCACATGAGTTTCTTTGGAGGATTAGCTCTGATGCTACTGACCCTCGTTGGATATTCCAGCGGAGCGGTAATTGCTGGGCGGGGAAATAAGGAACCGTTAGGTTTATTAGACTTTGGAATGGCAGTCCTATTCTTGGCCATGGCTTTAGGAACACGCTCTGTCCTTGGAAAATGGCTTGCTATCCCAATCTGGTTTATTCTTGCTGGCATGGGTTCAGCGTTGTTAACAGAAATACGGTACAAAGATCTTAGAATCAAGAAAGTTGTTCCTCTAACCTTGGCAGAAAGAGGGGTCCTGCGTAGGGTTTGGGATTGGTGGAAAGTATTTGCTACAGGGATAGGGAATTATCAGGGGCGGGTGTTGTTTGCCTTTTTCTATTTTGTCGTCGTCACGCCATTCGGCATTGGAGTAAGACTATTCAGCGATCCGTTGAAGGTGAAACAGGGTGGAAGGACAACATGCTGGTCGGAGCGAAGCTCTGTGAAGCATGATTTGGAAGCAGGCCGAGAGCAGTTCTAAATTATTTTAAATAGCTTATTACTCAAAGAGGATTGACAAATGAATATTCTGGGTGTTTCTTGTTTTTATCACGATGCGGCAGCAGCTTTACTGCAAGATGGGATTCTCGTAGCAGCCGCCGAAGAAGAGCGTTTTAGCCGGGTAAAGCATGACTATGGGTTTCCTACTCACGCTATCAACTTCTGTTTGCGGCAGGGTGGAATCAATGGAAACGATTTAGACTATGTGGTCTTCTACGAAAAACCGCTGGTCAAATTTGAGCGCATCCTGTTAACCATGCTGGGGACCTTCCCACGATCGTGGCGGACCTTTGGCGAAGCGATGATTACTTGGTTTGACCAGAAACTTTGGATTAAAAACCGCCTGATGGGTGAGCTCGGCCTCCCGGCGGAAAAGATTCTTTTCACCGACCATCATATGGCCCATGCTGCAAGCTCATTCTTCTGCTCACCCTTTGAGGAAGCCGCTATCCTAACAGTAGATGGGGTAGGAGAGTGGACCACATCAACAATGGGGGTAGGTAAGGCCAACTGGGATGGACGAGGAATGAATGAAATCAAATTGTCGCATGAGTTGCGTTTTCCGCACTCTCTCGGACTTTTATATTCAGCTTTTACTGCTTTCCTGGGTTTCGAGGTGAATGAAGGTGAATACAAAGTAATGGGGATGGCTCCTTATGGTCAGCCGCATTACCAGGACAAAGTATATAAATTGGTGAGTGTGCAGAAGGATGGTAGCTTCCAGTTAGATATGAACTATTTCAGTTACCACTATTCGGACAGCCAAACCTTTAATGGACAATTTGTGAAATTGTTTGGCGAACCACGGGATCCGAAATCGGAATTTATAACCCGACTCACCCATGCCAATGTATCCAACCAAGAGACTGAGGTGAAGCGTAACCAGTACTATGCCGACGTAGCGGCCAGCATTCAGCGGGTGACGGAAGATACCCTGCTGAAGATGGCAAATCACCTCTACAAGGAGACCGGATTAAAAAAACTTTGCATTGCCGGGGGAGTGGCATTAAATAGTGTAACGAATGGGCGCATATTAAGGGAAACACCATTTGAGGATCTCTTCATCCACCCGGCGCCAGGGGATTCTGGTGGAGCAGTGGGTGCGGCACTATACGTCTGGCACGTTCTACTGGGCAAACCCCGGCAGTTTACCTTAGAGCATGTTTACCTGGGCCAAGAGTATGGCGAAGGAGAGATACGGGCCTTTTTGGACAGTAAAGGTATTGGATACAAAGAGTACAATGATGATGAAGCTCTCTTTAATCATTTAGTGGTCAATCTAATGGAAGGAAAGGTAGTCGGATGGTTTCAGGGTCGGTTCGAGTGGGGACCACGGGCGTTGGGGAATCGCAGCATCCTGGCTGACCCACGGCGAGCTGATATGAAGCACATCGTCAATAGTAAGATCAAGTTTCGTGAGCCCTTCCGTCCTTTTGCCCCTGTCATCCTGGAAGAACAGGCCGGCGAATTCTTCACTGGATTACTTGATTTCAAACGGCAGTATCCCGCACGTTACATGTTACTGGTACTGCCATGGAAGGGGAGCGCTGGGGAAGTGATTCCGGCGGTAAATCACTTAGGGACAGGACGGTTGCAGACCCTACGGCGTGAGTGGAATCCTCGTTACTATCGGCTCGTTGAGAAATTCGGAGAAGCCACGGGAGTACCAGTCTTGATGAACACCAGTTTCAATCTTCGAGGTGAGCCAATTGTAGCCACCCCAGCTAACGCCTGGAACACGTTCTCTAAGAGCGGGATCGACCTGCTGGTGTTGGGCAGGTTCCTGGTGAGCAAATAGTAGTAAAATTCTCCCCAAAAACTGGACAGCGTCATAGTGGATTTCATTAGTTATGAATAAAGAGAAAAACAATTTGGGCTTTTCTTATACACTTCTCCAGGGATTATCTATCTGGCTTACAGGTGGAATTATTTTCTGGTTTACAGAACTTCTGACAGTTATTATCGGGCTTCCTTTCAGTTGGGATTTCAATAAATTACTGTTAAATGGTTTATCCGTTAAGGATGCAATTAAATTAACCCTACTGACAGAAACGATTTCCATAGCCTGCCTTATCTATCTCTTAGCCAGCTTTTTGGGAGGCGTAATTTGCTCGATTATCTTTCATGTCACTTCTAAAGAAAAGGACGAAGAAAAAACAAAATCTGTGTTTATTTCCATCCTGCTGGCATTCTATTTGTTTATATTTGGAGGCACATGGTTAAATATTAAGTATCTGCCGGTTTTATTTTCACTTAAGAGCATTATTACAAATTCAGTATTTCTTTTTGTCTGTATAGTCCTTGCACAAATATTTTATAAATTATTTACAGCAAAAGCATCAGATAAGATATTTCCTAATTTTGTTTCGTTTGCATTTGTAATAAACCTGTTCATGATGGGAGAAATGCTGATACTGAAAAGCTTTTCAATAAACATTTTCAGCGTTAAAGGTGTTTTATCAGGTATTGCTTTGGCTGCAGTAAGTATTCTGGTGGTTTTTATATCAAAGCGTATATCCTGGGAAATCAATTTCCAATTTGTGAGGAAATGGATTTTTGCATCTTCTACGGCATTGACTTTGTGTGCAGCGGTTTTACTGATTGTAACCTCAGGCTCTGCAAGGAATTCATCAGACAAGCAGGGGAGGGACGCAGCGGGTAAACCCAATATCCTGTTCATTGTCATGGATACCACGCGGGCAGACCATCTTTCATGTTATGGCTATAAGCTTAATACGAGTCCAAATTTGGATAAAATTGCCGGCGAGGGCGTTTTATTCAGAAGAGTCATATCGCCTTCAAGCTGGACCCTCCCAAGCCATGTCTCAATGTTTACCGGGCTTTCTCCGATTGAGCACGGCATAGGATATGCGTCGCCTTATTTACCAGAACAAATTGAAACCCTGGCGGGAATCCTAAAAAAAGAAAGTTACAGGTCATTAGGTTATTCAAATAATCCATGGGTAAGTTTTTTTACAGGAATGAGCAGGGGATTCGATGATTTCCAGGTAGGCTGGAAAAAACATGAAGGCAGGTATTTATATAATGTGATATATGACCGATTAATAGAAATCTTAAAAAGAAATGACCCGGAGTGGTCGGTAGAGGATCATGGTGCAGCAAAGACAACCAAATATGTGTCGGAATGGATAGAAAAGGATTCAAAATCTCCATTTTTTATTTTTATCAATTATATGGAGCCGCACCTCCCGTATAAGCCTCCTCCGCCGTATGATTCGCTTTTTATGCCTGATAACATTTCATTCGAAGAAATACAGAGATTTGCTCCGAACCCAGAAGATATAAGAACGCTAATGGTGCCAAGACAACGCAGTCAAAAAGAGCTTTCAGTGATTAGTGCACTCTATGATGGAGAGATTAACTACCTGGATGGAAAGATATGGAGGCTTTATATGCAGCTTAAAGATTCAAATATCCTTGATAATACGCTTTTAATAATCACCTCTGACCATGGAGATAACCTTGGAGACCACGGAATCGTAGGGCATGCCTATGGATTGTTTAATACACTGCTTGAAGTCCCCTTGATTATCCGGTATCCAAAATATTTCAAACCGGGATTAACTATAAATGACAATGTGCAGGCCACGGATATCTTTTACACCATCATGGAGATTGCAGGTATAGAGCGAAACCCTTCCAGTCTCGGTCTCGTAAAAAGCCTTAATAGAAGGATTAAAGAACAGGATTATCAGAAAATTATGATTGCAGAACATGATAAGCCCATAGATAATTTAAATTGGGCTAAAAAGGAAGGAATCAATATTGACCATCTCAATAAAGACCGAAGTGCAATTATTTTCAATGGATATAAATACATACAGACATCAAAAGGAGAGGAAGAACTTTATGATCTCGGAAACGACCCAGGAGAGGTAAAGAATATTGTTTCGAAGAGCAACAAAATTGCTTCGATTTTACGGAACAAACTAAACGGGACCTTTGCAAAAGTGAAACCGGTTGCAGGATCTGGCCAAAGACCAGAGATAGATAAGGAAACAAAAGAGAAACTCAGGTCATTGGGATACATAAGGTAGGGCAATCTTTTTTCAACTGTTCATTATTAAGTAATCCGGAGACAAAGCATTATGGATTTCTCATCAGTTTATAAGAAAATTTTCGCTATCTTTTTAGGGCTAATCATATCTTTCCTGTTTGTAGAGGCCGGAGCGAGGTTCATAAATTTAGAATCGAAAAACTCGAAGACAAAGTTTCTCTCATCTGACGATAGATTTTTCTTTTATCTACCCACTAACAAGAGAGATTCTTATCTTTTCTGGAGGTTAAAACCTCTTGTAAAGTTCGGTACAATCTCCATCAACTCAAAAGGCTTCCGAGGAAAAGAATTTTCGAGAAAGAAAGATAACAACACGATCAGGATTATGAATATGGGTGATTCATGCACGCTGGGGGTGGGGGTTTCCGAAGAGGAGACATATACCGTTCAGCTTGAGGATATATTGAACAAAAACTTCAAATATTCAAGGAGATATGAGTTTATAAACGCCGGCGTTGCCGGCTATTCATCTCTACAGGGCTTAAGATACTTAGAAAGTGAACTTATAAAATATGAACCCGATATTATTACAATACAATATGGCTTTAATGATTATATTTACACAATTGGACCCAGCGATAAAGAAATACCTCAGAAACACCCACTGTCCATTTATATAGAGGAATTTGTAAATAAAAGTCATTTCTACCGCTTTTTAAATAGAAGATTGAGCTCATTAGCAGCTCCGATCCCATATCCTCCTAACAGGCGTGTTAATATATCAGACTTCAAGAAAAACCTCAGAGAGATTATCACTATAGCAAAGGAGTCTGGAGCAAAAGTACTTGTTCTTAATCTTCCTCTCCGACCTGAAATACCACTTGTTGTAAATCCCATTCCAATGCCCAGAGACGGAGTAAATGGGCAATTTGTAGAGTGGCTGAGGCCTGCCATTATTGGGCAAGGCAGCTACTACGCAAATACAAATTTTGAGGGCCCCACTTCTGAATTAGAAGAAGCTGTGAGGAAATATCCACAATGGGCGATGGCACATTATCTGCTAGCAAAAAGATATGAAAGCACAGGGCAAAAAGAAAAAGCAGAAGAAGAGTTTGCTAAGGCAAAAGAAATGGACATTGATAGAAGGATAGTTGGTGAATATAATAAAATTATTGAAGAAGTTACCATGGAGATGAAGACTCCGCTGATAGACATCGCAATTGCTTTTGAAGCACAAAAAGGTAAAAACCTATTTCTTGACGAAAGGCATCCCAACAGTATCGGACACAGGACCATTGCCGAAGTTTTATATCATGCCCTTAAAGAAAATAACCTTATAGGTTTAGATTAGTCAATTCCTCGAACCGTTCATTTGAAAATGTATAATAATTATATTTATAAACATAGAAGCCTGTTCCTGTTTGTAAGTATTGCCTTTATTATAATTCTTTGTTTTATAGCATATGGAGAAGTTCTCAAATATTACTTCACATCTATAGATGCCTTCCCTCTATTATTAACGGGGAAACTCGATTCTATAAATGATCTCTATAGGATATTTTCTTTACCCTTAGGTGGTGGATTTCCAACGGGGATTTATTATCGTCCTATTAGCGAACTTTCCTACGGAATTGATTACATCTTATGGGGAAAAAACCCAATGGGCTATCATCTTACAAATATACTTCTTCATCTTGCAAACTCTATCCTAGGCTTCTTTATAGCTTACTTTTTGTTCGAGAAGCATAACAAAAACTTATTCTATGCATTTACTACGTCAGTGCTGTTTTTGTTGAGTCCTTTAAGTGTAGCCCTGGTTCCTTCGATCTCGCGCAGGCAGGATATGCTTGCTACTTTTTTACTGATCCTCTCGCTTTTATCGTTTGCCAGGGTAAGACAGATAGAGAGGGGGAGAATTGTATGGTATATGCTTTCCCTGTTTTTTGGATTCCTCGCCATATTCGCAAAAGAATCGTCATTTGTTCTGCCCCCTCTTGTTTTCCTTTTTTCCTTCATCTTTGATGAACCGGGCAATTACGGGAAGAGAGCCGTAAGGGCTATGAAATATTCACTCCCTTTTGCATGTTTCGTAATATTAAATACAGTACTCCATATCTATTTGTTCGGCTATTGGGGAGCGAGGGTGTCAATGAGTATTTACCAACACATCGCTGCAGCAGCAAAATCTCTTTTCTTTCTTGCAGCTCCCCTTGATCTTTTATACTTAAGTATATCTTCAAAAGTTTGGATTTTATTAGTTCTCTTTTTACTTATTTCTTGTTACACACTTTACCTGATCTTTAAATTAAGCATAAGAGGACTTTTGGAGAAGGTCCTAAAGGAGGAACTAAGGGGTTATACATACCTGATCCTTATTGTCCTTACATACATGATCATATTTACTATTTCAGGTAAATCTGCCGATTTTTATCACTATCTCCCCAATATGGCCCTTATCTTACTGATGGTTATGGCCCTAAGCGGTTCATTTATAAAAAAACCGGTTTCCATACTTATTAAGTCTATACCTGCCATATTTATTTTGTACAATATAGTCTATTCCCCTATTTTAACTAATTATAGAGCATGGGAAAATAGCAGCAAGATTACAAGACAAATAATAAAGGCGACAGAAAAAGCTTTGGACTTTGACAGGAAAGCATCACATATATATCTCATTAATTGGCCTGGTTTTATAGGACCATTAGATTCAGGTTTGCCAGGCAGAAGAGCTACTATTCTTGTAAGGTATAGTATGGATGCATGGGCTAGATGGTCAGGGGTAAATCAGAATAAAAATGTGAAATTTATAGTCATCTCTTTATTAAATTTCCCAACCGATGACATTATCTCAACCCTCACTTATACGGTATCAGATCAAAAAATAACAGCCTCTGTTACCGGGTCTTATATATCACTCCCAAGGTTTCAACATGAAGGAGAAACTCCATATGAAGGAGACGTTCCATTTGACTTCAGCATAGATAGAAGTAAAAGAAGAGCGAAGCTGGAGTTTATTCGTAAACTTGGAGCTGGCGAAAGGATATTTATTTACGATACAAATGGGATTAGAATAATAAGCAATAACCTTGAGACAGGGGCAAATGAACAAAAGACAATTAGTTTCTGAGCAAGCCAATGGAATTTCTCTAAACCTTGTTTTGTCCTTCTTGATGTTGGCAGAGCATGGGATTAGGCTTTACGTCCCTTGGCAGGGTTTTGTCCTTTTTCCACGAAATGTGAAGTGGATAATGACCTATTCTATCTGAATATTGCAGGTAACATCTCGGAAGCAAAAGGGGTTACGTTTGACTGTTCAATTATGTAAAGGTAGATGATACCCGCTCTATGCAGTATTTTTATTTCATATCTTCTGAATAATTCCTTACAGCTTGGATATGCACATTCACTGGCCTTTGATAGTCCTATCAATTTTCTATGGGGAGAGTGGCTTCTCAGTGTAATTTCAGGAAGGAATGGCTGTGGTATCAAAAGAAAACTTCTGCCGGCTAAAGGGGATGAAGAAAAGCCTACAATTTTGGCTCTTAGTGAATCTCATTTTTATAGCATTCACAGCATGTGACTCCCCTGCTCCCAAGTCCTCAATTAACGTTGTGATTATTGTTATGGATGCAGCCCGGCAAGATCGTTTTTCCTGCTATGGATACGAGAGAGAGACCTCACCGAATCTGACAAAGTTAGCGGCTAAATCAACTACCTATGTCCGTGCCTATTCTACAGGAGGTTGGACTCCGCCCGCTCACGCATCGCTATTTACCGGATTGTTTCCTATAGCTCATCGAACCACACAAGAAAATTGGAGGTTGGGAGATCATCTTACAACCTTGGCTGAGATGTTTAAAGCTGAAGGATATGAGACAATCGGCATCGTTGAGAATCCTATGTTGAACACCCGATTGAATTTCGACCAGGGATTTTCGCGGTACCACGAAACCTGGCGCTTCCCGAAAGAGGGAGAAAACAGGGCCTTCTCTCTATTTAAAAAGAGCTTAGCCAAGAGAGGGACTAAGAAGCCATTTTTTATGTTTATCAATCTCATCGAACCCCATTCGCCGTATAACTCATCCGAGCAGTTTTATTACCAGTTCGTCAGCGATCGGTCTGTCACGATAGAGAGGAATATGTGGCAAGAGTTCTTCTTGGGCAAGAAGACCTTCACCGAGAAGGAGATTCGTCATCTCAATGAGCTCTATGACGCAGAAATCCTTTATGTCGATTACGTAGTAGGAAAGATGATCGAAGAGCTGCAGACCAGAAACCTGTGGGAAGAAACGGTTTTTATTGTCACTTCAGACCATGGAGAGAATATCGGCGACCACGAGATGATGGACCATGTCTTCTCCCTACATGAATCTATCATAAGGATTCCCTTAATCATCCATTACCCAAGGCTCTTTCCTTCGGGAATACGTTATGATTATCCAGTACAGCTTACGGACATTTTCCCCACACTCCAGGAGATAATAGGAGCGGATGCAAAGCGCTATCCCTCTCAAGGACGCAGCCTCCTCGGACGAAAAGACGGAGATAACGCTCTTGTCTTCAGTGAATACTACTATCCAAAACAGGTTCTGGAAGGTTTGGAGAAAAAAGGCCTGATCAAGCATGACGGGGAAAAGATACCGCTTGATAAGTATAAGAGAAGGATCAAGGCCTTAATCAAAGAGGACATGAAACTCATCTGGGCCAGCGACGGAAACCATGAACTCTATGATCTTCGTAGAGACCCAGGGGAAAAGGAGAATCTTATTGCCCGGCGGGAGTATTCGAAATCTGCCCGAGATCTTCTGGATCTGCTCGATGGCCTGGTAAAGAAGTATGATCTTAAGATGCAAGATGCTCCTCCTGTAAAAGAGGAGGAGCTGGACAATGCCACACGCCAGAGACTTAAATCGCTCGGTTATGTCAAATAACAAAGAAGACGCCAAACTCTTACCTGATTTTAACTAAACGCAAACGGCCAACATGATTTATTTTGTTCTAAACAATATTCTTGCAATATATATATCTATCTGTCTTACACAACTTTTGGTCAGTAACGGCGAAGGTTTCCGTTGGTCTCTTATTGCAATTACCAATTTTGCCTTTATCGTTTATGCGGTGGTAATTACAACGGGTTGTTTTGGCACCTTATCCTCACAGAGTATAGTTATTGTTTTAATTTTTGTTGCCGTTTGCATAACACCTTCAGTATGGCTCCAGTGGAGGTATAATAAGAAATGCCTGTCCTTCAACATAGCCTCATTATGGGGTAATAATGGTAATAATAAAGATGCACTGGTTTTGAAATTCGCCTTAATTCTTTTTTCTGGATTTATCGCTGAATGGGTATGCAAATCATTCATCCTTGGTACTTATTTCGGGCCCGACGATCTTGTCTATCATGCCAGTATAACCGCTCAATGGATCGTAGATAAGAAAATTACGCTTGTTCCTTTTTCCTATCAGGCGTATTACCCTTTTAATGCTGAGATCATGTCTCTGTGGTTTATGCTACCTTTCCACAACGATACCTACACCAGCATTACGTCTTTTTACTGGGTTTTGTTATCTTTGGCAGGCATAATTACAATTCTTCATTTACTGGGATATACAGTGACTTCTTGCATCCTCATCAGTGCAATTTTCATCGGTTCCACTGGCGTTCAAGGAACAACCGTGCAGAAGATATTGCAGAGTGTTTCGGCAAATGACCTCGTCGGGCCTGCGATGGTGCTTGCTGGTATTGCACTTCTGTTTACGAACGACCGATTATCGCTTCGCGACAGGTCAGTTAACAGCTTATACTGTGGGCTGATGATTGGATATGCCATTGGGACTAAGATCTCCTTTGCCCCTATTGCCATTGTCATTGTGGTATGGTTATTCTTATCAAGAAACGACCCCAATTCATTTAAACAAAGAACAGCTTTTGCTCTATTGTTCATCTTAGGTCTTGTGCTTACCGGAGGATTTTGGTACATAAGAAATATTTTAATAATAGGAAATCCCCTTTTTCCTGCTGAATTCGGCCCCTTCAGAGGGCCCTTTAGCCTCGATGACCAACATCGCACAAAACTGATTTCCTGGGTAACAAGGTCGCCAGCTAACCTGAACCAATGGCTACATATTGGGAAAGGTCTGGGCAACTGGCCTTTGCATTTCGGAATTCTCTCAACGATTGGTTATATAGCTGCTATTTATTTTCTTATCAAAAACTGGTCGAATAGAATAAATACTCGTGTTGTTTGGCGCCAGCAGGCGCTCCTACTCATCACAGGAGTTATTTTATTTTTCACCTTCTTTCTTTTACCTTTTTCAGCTACCACTAACCACCCCAATATAGGACTCAGACCTGCGGGTCGTTATGTGATCTTTTCCTATGCCGTAGGATTACTACTTTTTAGTAGACTTATTGACGGAAATCGGCGCAGCGCCAATTTCTGGAAAATGGTAGTCCTTTTTGTGCTGTTAACTTTACCAGTTTACGAAAAGAAACTAATAATTTTTGCTATATTTGCAATGGCTGCCGCAGTGGTTTATTTTATACCGCAAGAAAGGATATGCACCAAAGTATTGAACTTGAAATATGCCGGTACTTTTTTTCTGATAGCAACTTTTACCTTTCTTGTGTTCTGGCATCCTTATAAAAAACAATTGACGGATAAGAATTTCTATTTTTCTATCGGTCCTCCCGGTAAGGTGTTCAAGGAGTTGGAAAATTTCCCCGATGCTTCCAGAATTGGTTATTTCAGCCCACTACCTTACAATAATACACCTTTTTATAGACTTTTCGGCCGTCGACTACAAATGAAACCGGTACCTTTGGATTATGATGGCTCAGTCCCTGAGCCACTGCACACCAGGCCGCTTGAAAAATTTGGTTCTTGGTGGGAGGAGTGGGATAAACTTGGCAGAGAAATTAATCAACGGGAGTTTCAGTTTAACATAATGCAGTCCACCGTTCAGTATGTAATTATATCCCAGTTTCCATACGACAAATGGCCTGCTCAATACGATATTTTCAAAAAAATGGATAATGCAATACAAATTTATAATGACAGATATTCTGCTATTTGGAAGATACTGAAAGTTAAACCGGATCAGAAATGAATAATAGGGTGGAGACTTTAGAGTTCATTTAAGACGAGATTTTCAGTAAAAGGTACTCTATGTCGAAAAAAAATTATTCTGCCTTAAAAAGCCCAATCATAATTCTGTTTGTTTTCTTTTTAGTATTGGCATCAATATTCATTATTTATAAAAACCACCTGAAAAACAAGGATGGATTGATCATAAGACCTCCAGTAATTGCCCCAGGAGGATTGATTCAGCCAATGGCCTCTACCAACCCACAAAAGGGACAGCATGATTTCCCTGCGATATGCCTTGCGCCAAATGGTAAACCAATAATTGCTTACATAGAGTACAATGGAAAGGAGGACACTCTTAAACTCTTGAAGATCGAGGGGCAACACTTCAACGAGAGCCAATCAGTATCTGAACCAGGTATCATTTATAGGCCTTGCCTTGCTGTTGATGGTAAAAAAACCGTCTGGTGTATATGGTCTCAGATGAAGACCGGTCAATGGAAGATATTTGCTCGCCCAGTCGTTGGCGATACTCACAACAGTAAAATCGTAGAGGTTGCCACTTCTCCTGGTAACCATATCTTCCCAGATGCGAAAACTGACCGCACAGGCCGATTATGGGTGATATGGCAATGTTTAAACGGTGGCCCCGGTGATATTTACGCGCGGTACTACGATCCCGAAAAGAATTCCTGGTCACCGGAAATTCAAGTTACTCAAAACCAGGTTGGAGATTGGGAACCACGGTTGGCCTCTAGCACAGATAATGAAATGCTTGTTGTTTTTGATAGTTATCGAGATGGTATCTTTGGTATTTGGCTCGCAAGAATTTCACCCGCTGGTGTAACAAAAATAACACCGATAATTAATTCGGATAAATATTTAGCTCGTGCTACAGCAGCTGCTGCACCAGATGGGAAAAGCTTGTGGATTGCATACGAACAGGGAACTATGCGATGGGGAGAAGACCTTGGCTCTGAGTTCCTCCAAAGTGGTGGTGGCTTGCACTATGATCGGCGTTTGTTCCTAGCGCAAGTTGATCTTGTGACAGGAAACATCTCCAAACTGCTTGATGCCTCGAATCTGATCCCAAATCTCGTTGAAAAGCCAGGAATTAGGGTCTCTGGCTCTATCTGCCTGCCGGAAATCATTATAGATAGGCAAGGTAATCCCTTTCTGTTTTTCCGTTACAGTCCATTCATCGGCAACAATATACCAAAAAAAAACAAAGTAGCCAAACTCTTCTGGCTATTATTTTTAAAAAACAGTTCATCTTCTAGCTATTGGCAGATGGCTGTAGCTAAATATGATATATCGATGAATAAGTGGAGCAAGGCTCAAACATTTGCCAAAAGCAGCTATTGTCTTGACCGACGGTGTTCTGTTGTTCTTGATCCAAAAGGCACGATCTACATCAGCTGGCCAAGTGACGACCGTACGGGCGTACAACAAAGACACAGTAGAATTTACATAAGCAACATTGTGCCAGGGAAATCACAATCGCTTTCAGAATCTTTAACCGAAAATATTGGGATCCTTCAGGCCCCTGTTCACGAACAAGTCAGCAATAGACCAGAACCAAAACGTGGCGATCGACATCGCTGGAACTTCCGTGGGGAAAACTACACTCTTCTCTGGGGTGATCTTCACCGTCATACAGACTTTTCAATCTGTCATTCCTCTAAAGAGGGTTGCATCGTTGAGCAGTATCGTTATGCCTATGATAAAGGGGGTCTTGATTTCATGGCAACTACTGATCACCTTGAGTATAAAAAGGTTTATTCAGATTATGAATGGTGGCAAACGCAAAAGTTCGCCGATATGTTTCACAACCCGGGGTACTTTCTATCATTTTATGGCTATGAACGCGAACAAAAATGGCCATATGGTCATCGGAATGTTATCTTCAGTGAGCGCGGGGGGCCAATAATCTTCACAAAACTTAGGAGTTATGTGGAGTGCGAAAAAGAGTTGCCTCTCCAGCTTAAGAATTCTAATAATACAGCGGAGATTACACCTTGGCAATTGTGGCAAATTTTAAGCGAGGCTGGCATATGTGCAATATCGATGGTTCATACACCCGGCAGCATCATGGGCACAGACTGGTCAATGTATGAGCAGATTGATTCACGGTTTGAAACACTTGTGGAGATTTACCAAGGATCGCGTGGAAGCTTCGAAGGTGGTGGAGAAAGGTCTTCAACTTCTGGAGGGAAGGAAACAAAACAGAGCAAGTACCATATCGGAAACTATCAAAATGCGTTGAAACGAGGTCATAAGTTAGGCGTTTTTTCCAGTTCTGATCACGTTTCGACAAGTATTTCTTTTGGCGGTGTTTATGTAAAAGAATTTACACGTAATGGAATATTCGAGGCAGTTAAAGCTCGGCGGACGGTTGCTGCTACCGATAAAATTAAGATACATTTTTCTTGCAACGGTCATATGCTTGGCAAGATTTTTGAAACTTCAGACAAACCATCTATTCAAATTTTTATAGAAGGAACGGCGTGCCTCGAATCGGTGAGTATTATTCGCAATGAGGTAATATATAAAGTGTTCGAGCCTAAGGGAAGCAAAATACTAAATGTTCATTTTACTGATCAAAATCCAGTCAAGGGAGAAAACCGATATTACGTTCGGGTTAAACAGGTGGACGGTAATATGGGCTGGACGTCACCAGTTTGGGTTACTTATAAACCAGCATGAAAAGGCCAACAAGCGAGATCAAAGAGTTTCCTCCTTTTTCAAGGACCTAGAATTAAAAGTAATGACCATCAATAGGTAGGAATTCCGAAAGGGATGTCCCTTAACAGTTGAAATAAAATTTTTTTAAAATTTATCTTAAACCATATACTTATAAAATTTTGCTTGAGTAGATGCTTGAATTTTAGAACAATTTGGTCAAATAAATGAAATATTCCAAACAAAGGATTAGATTTCACAACCAGGAGATATAGTTCTTTTTCTTATCGGTGGAGAGGCATTATACCAGGGGGAATCATTTAAGAAGAGATAGGAGACAGATTCTCTGGAATATCTACATTGGTATTTACAAATGAAGACCATCAGCTTTATTTAAAATACTAAATGCAGCCTATTTTTAGCACCGGGTATTAATCGAAAAGGAATATGAAGAAGATAATCAAAATAATTTTGAAAAATGTCATTGTTATACTGCTCATAACTCTTGCCTTATTGTTTGCCTTTGAGATAATCCTACGAGTAATCTTTCCTGAAAAAACAATGACCTTAATTAGACCCAGGCCTTTAGCTTATGAATTTAATAAAGATTATTTAGTTTCTCTAAAACCTAATTTAGAAAAGACGTATGTTAGCAAAGAGTCTGATAGTTCAGATGTTATTTACTGGAGAACCAATAAGGATTCCTTTAGGGGTAATGATCTAAAAGAAAATCGGCAGTTTAGAATAATTGTTTACGGTGACTCTAATGTTGAAGCAAGATTTTCAAAACTAGAGAATACCTTTGTGTATAAATTAGAACGTTATCTACAAGAGAGTGGAATAAAAAGCATTGAAGCAATAAACGCCGGAGTTGCTGGTTTTGGTCCAGATCAAAGCCTAATTAGATTTGCTAAAGAAATAGATATTTATAACCCTAATATAGTCATATTTCATATATTTGCGGACAACGATTTCGGCGATATTATTAGAAATAGACTATTTGAATTAGATTCAGATGGTAATCTTATTGAGACAGGTCATAGAAAAACAATTGATCCACTATTAAAAGAAAAACCAGATTTTATTGATTTTGTATCCTCATTACGCATTGTAAAGGGGATAAGAAATCTTAAAAGCTTTGCAATAAGAGAAGAAACGGTAAAAAGGAAAACAGAAGACCCAGTAGAAAGTTTAATACAGCAGTATCAGTCTTATATTAAACAGGAATATTCTGTGTATAAGCAATCAAAGCCTAGATATTTTTCTGTTTTTGCGGATTATTATGATCTGGATGTTGCCTTATTCCCTGATGCGGAATCATCGAAGACCAAAATCAAATTGATGGATGGTATAATAAAAAGAGCAAGAAATATAGCAGACTCAAAGAGAGTTTATTTTATAGTTTTGATTCAGCCATCCATAATAGATTTAACAAAGAACATTACGTTAAGCTATGAGCATCTACAAAAATATCCTGGATATAAAAAGACCAACCTTACGAATGCAGTAAAAAACATATGTATTTCAAACAATATCGACTTTGTTAATCTTTTCGATATATTTTCTAAAAATAATCCCGAAGTTCTCTTTTACAAAGGCAAAACTCATCATTGGAATGATCAAGGACAAGAAGTTGCTGCAAAAGAAACGGCGTTATACATAATCAACAAAATAATACCTAAGAATCATAGCCTAACAATTCGTTTTAGGCAGGGGGCTACAGATAGCCACTGATGAATTATTATTAACATCTTTAGAAGAGAATATCTGATTAAAAATGAGTGAAGTTAAAACCATCAAAAAAATATTAGAAGGAAGAAGTATTAATGGTCAGACGGGGGATGTGAAAAAATTTGAAGACGGTTCCCCCTTCACCGTTATTTTACTCATATTACTTTTAATAGGGTTCGGAATAAGACTTTACATTTCATGGATTGACGTTGAAAAACTTTTCCAAAAATGTCTAGTGGATGACGCCTTCTTTTATTTTGGTATTGCAAAAAATATTGCTGCCGGTAAAGGTGCGACATTCGATGGCTCCATCATGACTAATGGTTTCCATCCAATCTACGCCCTCTTGCTGGTGCCAATATTCTGGTTTTCACTGGAGAACCCCGAAATTCCTGTTCATGTGGCCCTGACCATACTATCGATTTTTAATGTCCTGACCGGTTACGTTATTTTCCTCATCGTTCGAAAGATTGCTGGACGGATCGCCGGTCTATTTGGCGCTTTCCTCTGGCTTTTTAACCCCTTTGTCATCCTGATCGCTCTCAGCGGTGTCGAAGTGGGGGTTTCCGTTTTCTTTATATCCCTTTGTATTTATGTCCATTTGGTCATAAGAGATGCAAATCAGTTGTCTTTCCAAAAGATAATTCTCCTTGGCCTTCTAACGGCTATGGCCGTTCTATCGCGCGTCGATTCGGTTTTTATTTTTATCGCCATTGCCCTGGATCTATGGTACTTATCCTATCGAAAAGGGACTTCTTTATTTAAATCGCTATCCCAGCCTGCGCTCTACTGCTTCATAACCCTTTTGCTCCTAACACCTTGGTTTTTTTGGAACCTCTATCATTTCGGCACAATTCGACAAATCAGCGGGGTAACGCTGCCCAGCATTGCTCACAATATGTACTTAATGAAGTATAAGACCTACCTGTCTTTATCGTTTTTAAAAGCGGAACTGTTCTTCCTAAAGGTTTGGATTGAAAACATCATCCGATTCAGTGGTGGTATTGGGTTATTTGTTATACTTTTTATTTTCTTTATAATCAGCGCTCGCAAAAATCTTGCCACTAAAATATCCGGGATATTGGGGAAAATTAAGCCCCTCCACTTCGCTCTTCTGTCCAGTATTTTTTTGGTCTTCTTCTATGCGCTTTATTTCTGGGGTTGGTTAAGACCTTGGTACTACTTGTCCGTGGTTCTTACCGTCATCATCTATCTTGGATACATCGGCGGTTATGCCCTTGAAGGTTTTTCCCGCTCCAGGCCGGATAGAGCGAAAAATGCCATCCCCATTTTCGTTCTCTTTTTGATCTGTGCGATCTACTTTTCATTTCAAGGCTTACATATTTGGCAAAAAGGGCTTTTCCCATTCCAAAAACAGCTTTATGATTCTGCGGTCTGGCTCAAGGAAAACACTCCGGAGGACTCCAAAATCGGCGCCATCAGTGCGGGAATCTATGGTTATATGACCGGTCGAACGATCGACCTGGCAGGAGTGGTAAATGAAGAGGTTTTCAGGGCCATGCGGGAGAAAAGAATATTCGCGTATTTGCAAGAAAAGCAAATAGACTATCTCGCCGACCGAGAGGATATGATTCAATTCTTTAGCACACGGTTTGATAGAAATGGTTTCATGAAGGGCTTATTGCCTGTTAAGAGGTTCGGGGACACAGCATCTGATGTTGTGATATATAGGATAATCCAAGGCCGAAAGGACGAGAAAGAATGAATGCTCTGCTTGTACAATCTGAAACTGACAGAGCGATGATACATCTTGGTTTGGGTTATTTGGCGACGTCTCTGGAGTCGCGTGGGGACAAAGTAAAAATACTTGACATCGGCATCCAAGGTGAATCAGAAAAAAAAATTTCAAAGTTCATAGAGTTATTCTCTCCTGATGTGGTAGGGATAACTGTTCAAACACATAACTATTCGAAAGCCTTAATGATAGCTGGACTTGTCAAAAGATTGAACCCTAAATGTCCTGTTATAATGGGGGGCCCCCATCCATCGGTCCTTACTGAAGATACTCTTAGCGAACCGACCGTAGATATCGTAGTGAGAGGTGAGGGTGACATTACAATTGTTGAGCTTATGGATTGCCTTGAGCATGGCGGCGGGCTTGACAGTGTCAGAGGAATATCGTTCAAAAAAAATGATGTTATTATTCATACTGAGGATAGACCTTTTATTAAGGACATAAACACCATTCCTTTTCCAGCATGGCATCTTTTCGATATGGATGGATATCTGGCGAAGATAAAGGGATGTAAAGTGGCCCCAGTTCTATCTAGTCGGGGATGTCCTTATAAATGTATTTTTTGTTATAGAGGTCCGGCTGCTGGAAAGATTTTTAGGCCAAGAGTTCCCGAAAATGTTATTAACGAAATTGAACAACTCAAGAACCGGTATGGAATTGGGGATATACTTTTCGTAGATGATACCTTCACTCTAAATCAAAAGCGTGCGGAAAAGATTTGCGATCTTCTCATAGAAAAGAAACTTGGTATCTCATGGAGATGTCAAACGAGGGCGGATTGTCTCAATATCGACCTATTAAGAAAAATGAAGTTGTCTAACTGTATCGATATCAGTATGGGAGTTGAAAGCGGCAATCGGCAAATACTGGCGGCAACCCAAAAGCAAAAGAAGAACACCAATTATAATAAAGAGCTTAATATTAATGGCTTTCTGCAAAACCAGGAATCTAATGAAAGTATTGAAGATAAATCCTATAAAGAAATAGTTAAGAAAGCCTTTAATATGGCTGCGGAAGTTGGTATTTCGACGAGTGCAACTTTTATTATTGGCTTGCCAGGTGACACAAAAGAGTCAGTTCAAGAGACCATAGATTTTGCTAAAGAACTCAATCCTAACCATGCGATTTTCTATGCTGCTATGCCATATCCAGGCACAGAACTGGCACAAACCATTAAGGAACGTGGAGGAAAACTTCCGGAGAATTGGGATGACTACCGCCTGATGTCTTCCGATATTGCATCATCAAAAATGTTGGCGGACTTCAATATATCGGAACTCAGCGAGAAAGAATTAAGCTATTTCTTAAAAACCGCACAGATGGAATTCCAGATGGGAAGGCTATCTGCCGGGGGAGAAACGCTGGCTATTGGCATAAGGAATATTTTCCAGATAATAAAGCTATCTTATATCCGTGCGAAATCTCCAAGGGATTTTTCGAGATTCATTCTGAGAGTAATATATAATGCAACCCTTTTCGCCTGGAGGAGGCTGTTAAGGCAATAATTAAGAACCATCCAAGAATTATAAAAAGGAGGTTGGATCAAGGTGGTATCCAGAATTAGTTTGGCAGTGATGTCTGTTATTTTAATTATTTTGGTTTTATTATCCAATAACATTTTAGCTGCCCCTTATGGAGCCCAGTGGTATGATGTATCTGAGTATCTTCTTGGAAAGGTATATGTAAAAGTCTTTTTTTTAGAGAGTAATGAAAAAAGCCCCAACACCGAAAATTGGACTGAAGAAGAGAAGGCTAATTGCAAAGAGGCTTTGGAGAAAGCCTTGGCTGAAATTCGGAAACGTTTTATCAAGGAGTTTGAATTAAAACCAGGCACTGGGAAATTGCCTCCCGGCGTGAACTTAGAATTTATTTTTGATTATGAGACAGTAGAGGTCTCGGTTGAACCCATTAAACTAAATGGTTCAGGTGTTATGTTTTCCACAGGCGATGAGAAGTTGTGGGTAAATGAAGTCATGGTCCAAAAGGGCTTTAATAGGAAAAACCCGCCACCCGGACTACAGCCTATTCTACCTTATCCCCCCTATCAATATAATGTAGCTGAATATGCTGATTATTTAAGAAATACTTATGGTACTGACTGGGCAGTTGTTATTTTTTTCTATGATAATTCCGATGATGAAGATGGCTTTTTTGCTAAAAAATTTGTTGGCCCTCCAATGGGAATAGGAGGACCTGGTCTCCACTTTTCTAATAATAGAGGAAAACCATTTATAGAGAGAAGGACTAAAAAGGAGGATCCAGACCCATACATCGGAATGATACATGAATTCCTTCATATCTGGTATGCTATTGATGAGCGTCCTAATCATCACTTTCAGCAGAATGCTATCACCGGATACTTAGGCGGTCAGAATCTTAACTATAATATGGCGAAGGGTTTAAAATGCTCTATGATTAGCGCTAGTCTCTACTGGCCTGAATTATGCCCCTACACAAAAAAACAAATTGGCTGGACGGATAGTAACGGAAATCATATTCCTGATATTCTGGATGTTAAACCTGTAGTGACTATTTCTTCTCCTGGAAAAGATTCCACCATGACGACATTTAAAGGAAAAGCATTTTCGCCGCCTCTCCCTAACAGGAATCCGTACTCTGAAGGTGGAACCATCAAGCCGCCTCATGATCTCTCAGTTGTTCTGCACCTTGTACCGACGCCAGAAAAAAGGCTTGGAGCGAGTGATTTCTTTAAAAAGATCCCAGCTTTCAACCCACCCTTTCCGTGGACAAGGAATGACATTACGATCAATACGATTATTTCAGCAGAATATCGTGTATTGCAAGGTGGCAGGGCAATGACAGATTGGATAAAAGCAAAGCCAGAGGATGGGGCCTTTGATAAAGCTATTGAAGATTTTACATTTACCTTAAAACCCCTTAGCCCTGGAACATATACCATTGAAGTTCGGGCTATGAACTCCGTACATCTCTATTCTGATATTACAAGCATACAGCTTATTGTTAAGTGAATAATAAAATGTAAGAGTATTCAAGTCTAAAGACAACACAACATTTAAGGAGACTACAATGCCTAAGGAACTAAGTATGAACTGGCCGAGCGACCTGTCTATTATATCACTAATGATCAGTTTGTTATTGGGAGTGGTTCTCTCAATAATACTAAGCTGGCACTTCAGGCGATTTGGCTCTACTTTGTCGAACCGAGATGATTTTGCTCATGTATTTCCTTTTGTGCTATTGACCACTGTACTCATCATCTCAGTGATAAAATCCTCTCTGGCCCTGTCTCTCGGACTTGTTGGGGCACTCTCAATTATACGTTTCCGTACACCTATTAAAGAACCAGAGGAACTTGCCTATCTTTTTATGGCAATCGCAATGGGCTTGGGGTTGGGAGCCGATCGTTTAGCTCTCACCGTTGTGTCCAGCTTGAGTATCCTTACATTTATGGCCGTATTTAAATGGAAACGAAACAAGGTTGAAAATAAGAACCTGTATCTATCCATTGACTGGCAAGACAAGGGCGGAGAATATCCAGAACGGTACTTGGAACGTCTTAACGAAATACTTATCAAACACCTTAAAAAAAGTGATCTTAGACGATTTGACGCACGGAAAGAATCAGTAGAAGCCACCTATTTAGTCAAAATCATCGATCCTAATAACCTGAATAAACTTGTGGAAGAATTGCGCCGCACCTTCCCAGCAATTGGGGTTACTTTCATTGATCAGAACAATATGCCGAGCGTGTAACAACAATGGAAATTAAAGCTTCAAGCCATATTGAAGGACAAAAAAGGACTACAGCACTTTCAAGAAACAAATGGTTTATAACAATACTGATGCTGTTAGTTCTCTCATGTATCTCTATATATGCCATTGGTTTGAAATATAAGAAATATTTATTTCGAGAACTCTGGATGTGGGCAAACAGCCGCGGTTATGGTGTTATGCGGCAGGACACCAGTTTATCCCGGGAACTTATTAAGTTGCCACTATTCTATGTCCGGTCTTTTCAGCCAGGAGAAATAATTCCGAAACTCACCATAGATATCAAGTTTAAATATTTCCAGAAACTTCGGGAAAAACGCGACGAGGCAGTAGCCAAGGGTTTTCTCATAAAAGAATCTGACGACTTTGTCCCTGCCTCTATCCGCCTGAACGGGAAGACTATCAAGGTCAAACTACGGCTAAAAGGCGACCTGACGGACCATCTTCAGGGGAACAAATGGTCTTTCCGCATTTATGTAAATGGTAAGGACAATATTTTCGGTCTCAGAAGGTTTTCCATCCAGCATCCCTGCACACGTTCATTCCAGGCACAATCCTTGTTTTTTGAAATCCTTCGTGAAAAGGGAGTCCTAACTCCGCGTTACTTCTTCGTGGATGTAACAGTGAATGGCAAAGATATTGGCATTATGGCGCTTGAGGAACACTTCTCCAAGGAACTGCTTGAATCCCAGGCGAGGAGAGAAAGTGTTATTATTAAATTCGACGAGTCTTTTTTTTGGGATGAATGGATGACGATAGGTAAGAAGGGGCCCGTCTTTGATAACTACAAGAATTCGATGATTGATAATTTTGAATCAAAAAAAATTGCCAAGTCAGAAAATCTTTCAAATGATTACGCAACTGCTGCTGGTTTGCTCCGTGGTTTTGTAATTGGAGAACTTTCGGCCTCAGATGTCTTCGACACAGAGCTTATGGGGCGGTTCCTAGCAATCTCCGAATTATTTGGAGCTAGACACGGTATTAGCTGGAATAATATACGTTTTTATTTCAATCCTATTACTGTAAAACTGGAGCCAATAGGTTTTGATAGTTACCGGATGTTGTTAAGGGACGAATTATTCAGTACCATTTCATCAGAAGAACCTCTTGCCGAGAAATTACTTGAAGATATCGGAGTTTTTGATGCATATAAAAAGACTTTTGATGAAGAATTTAAAGATATCGAAAGCGGCATTCTCCTGAAGAAGATGAAAAAGGCCGAACAGAGCTACCTGGCAATCCTCAGGAAAGAATTCCTCTTTTTGCAGGAATTCCCCTACAGTAAAGTGGCAGATCAAGCCAAAAAACTTCAGGTACTTTTGAAGGATAGCAAGATTGCTGTCCGGGTCGCTAACAAAGGGAAGGAAACTATCTACTCGAAGTACAGATACCCAACGATTCTTCATGCATATATGATTAATGATCAGAAAAGGCGTTATCTGGAAATTGCTAATGCAGTCCCGGAAGAAGTAGAAATCAAATCTATTGAATGGACATCCAGTGATGGAAGCAAGAACGTTCCATTTGGGTCTCTCTTGGGTATTAAATTTCCTATGGTCCTACCACCGACACCGAGCGGTGCCCTTCCTCTCCCTCAGCGTATCTACTTTACATCAGCTCCTGACGGGAACGATTATTCTTTGCAAGTAAATTCAAACATCAAGGGGAGCCAAGAGACATACAGGATAAATGCAAAACCATATTATGCCGGACTGAAACAAAGACCGATTCCTGTTTCTACGGTGAAAGAGCAATTGTCTCAACATCCATTTCTCACCGTTGACATGAGTAAAAATAGTTTGTACGTTAAACCGGGTAAGTGGCAGGTCAATGGATCTCTGGTAATACCGAAGGGATTCTCGTTAACAATATTACCTTCAACTACGCTGCAATTCAAATCTGGTGAAGGATTAATCGCATACGGTAGTCTGAATTTCCATGGCACGGAACAAGGACCAATCCTACTTGAAGGCATCTCTTCCACCTGGCAGGGACTTGTGGTGCTTGAGGCAAATGAGCCTTCCCACTGGTCTTATGTAACAGTCAATAGCACTACAGGAATAAAACGTCCTGGCTGGGAGCTTACGGGTGGTGTAACATTTTACAGAAGCGATGTTGAAATGGATAACTGCACCTTCAGAAGTAATGAGGCAGAAGATACTGTAAATATAATCAGATCAAAATTCAGGTTGAAAGACATAAAGATCATTAATACATTATCAGATGGTTTTGACTCCGACTTTTCAGAAGGAAGCATAGAAGGTGGCCTATTTCAGGATATAGGCAAAGCAGGGGGGGGAGACGGTTTGGATATCTCTGGCAGCCAAGTCATGGTAAATGATAGCCACTTCCGTAATATAAGTGATAAGGGGCTCTCCGTGGGGGAACAGAGTAAAGTGAAGGCCGCCAATCTGATAATTGAACATGTAGGGACAGGCGCTGCAAGCAAGGACAGCTCGCAACTGGAAATATCAAATTCTACGATAAATCAGGCTGAGAATGCTGGACTCATGGCTTATATTAAAAAACCTGCTGAGTTTGGACCTGCAAGTATTGATGCAAGAGATATGAAATTCATAGAGACGACTGTACGTGCACGGGCTCAAAAAGGGAGTTCCATTACTATTGACGGCGTTCCTGTAACAACCGAAGAGATAGATGTCGATCAGCTTTACAAGACAATCATGAAGCCAGCAAGGCGTAAATGAGTCACATAATCCCTGAAACGTCCCGGATAGAGGTCAAATTTGTAGCAAACGATATATACCACGATATACTATTGAATTGGCTGCATTTGCATTCAGAAGGTTTTACTTCACCCTATCCTGACCGCTGGGTGAATAATATCTATTTTGATACTCACGATTTGGCTGCATATGCTGAAAATCTTTCAGGAGTAAGTTCGAGAACCAAAGTTCGTTATCGCTGGTACGGAGAGTCCGTTTGTCCTAATGCCGGTATACTCGAAGTAAAACAAAAGCGAAACTTATTTGGCTGGAAATTTCGGTTCAAGATAGACAAGTCCCCCTATATTGAAGGATCAAGCTGGCGAACTATCAGGGACCTCCTGCTTGATCAATTGCCACCGGAAGGCAAGAGGTGGCTCGATGCCAATCCCGTGCCAGTAATGATTAATCGTTATTTTAGGAAATATTTTATTTCCGGCGAGAATGATGTCAGGGTTACCGTTGATTCCAGACAGAAGGTCATGGAACAGCGGTTTAAGGCTTATCCCAATTTCACCCATTCTGCAAATATTCCTGAAATATTAGTCGTTGAGTTTAAATTTGACCGCAAGCAATATGGCAAAGCTTCACATATTATACAAGACATGCCAATTCGTCGGGGCCGTTACTCAAAATATATTACGGGCGTGAAGGCAATAGCGGGGATCTAATCTGAATTAAGAAATTAGTTATTCAAGAAACCGACATGAACATCTAAAGCTAAATGCCCCTTTGTATAATAGGCCAAGGACGAAGATGTTGGGCTAAAAGCTTTTCCGAATCTTCATATTTGCCAGTGAAGGTATTTTGAGATTCGGTGAGATTTATTCCATTTTCTTGTAGCGTTTACGTATCCAGATAGCGGAAAGCAAAATTCCTGTAAAAAAACAGATACCTCCGAATATAGAAGCAATCAAAGCGATATCCCACAACCGGTAGAATTTTCTGTAAAAATAGATCATCACTTTCTGTGTCCATTGAGGAGGACGGTTTTGAACCTCATCCCAAAATCTCCAATTCAGCGATTCGGAGCTTAATGCTCCAACGACAATAGTCTGGGTTTTATATTGATTACCTTCTACACGTACATATTGAATATTATCAAGCTGTTTATGAATTGACCATTCATCCGGGTTTGGAATCCTTCTGAGGAATTCTTTCGTGGGAACGCTCAAGCAACTGCTCAGGATGTAGTGGATACTATCCTTTTCCAGATGGGCATATTTGAAAACCCATGGAGAACCTGCAAACACTGCACGTGTTTTCCCTCCCTTCAATAGGGGATGGATATTTCCCCACCAGAAAGTCGAAGGTTCTGACCAAGGCTGTGGGTTATGCATAAAAATAAAAATATGATTATAATTTTCCTGCTGACTGATTTCGTCCTTAATGAACGTGAACTGCTTTTCATCAAAGGGCTGGCTGAGTCCTTCCCATGTCGCCTGATCATTTTTCCCATGTTGGTTAATTCCAGCTGTATCCAGCAGGATGAATCTACTCCTTTTGAAAGTAAATGCAAAAGGTACCCTGGGATAACGTTCAAGGTAAATATCTCTCGTTATGTTATTGTGTACATCATGATTTCCGGGCAGGCGGTAAACTGGTATCTTAAGTTTACTCAACCCAGCATCAAATATTTCCCAATCTTTACGGATAATTACAGGGTCGGATTCTTTTCCCCACATTCCATGAATAGCATCACCTGTAATGACCACTAGGTCAGCCTTCAACTCAGCAATCTGTTGGAGAATTTCCTCAAAATGCAGAGGCGGATCACCAGTCGTCCTACCACGTGGGTGCCCCCAAACAACGAATGAGAAAGATTTGTTGTCCTTAGATAGTATATTGGCGGGCATACCACTTGTTCTCTCGGTAGCAAGTGCTTCAGACCCAGAGAACATTAAAAGAGTAATACCAATAAAAGTTAGGTATGCCCACAAACCAATTCTCCGCATGTTAACTCTCCTTTCAAGATACGAAATTATAAAAAATTATATTGACTGGTTTCAGAAATTTAGTCAACAAAAAAGTAAACTGGATGGTTTTCTCAGGCACCGTGCCGTATTATTAGAGTCTACAACCTTAAAAGAGGTCAGACAAAAATAGGTTTTCTGTCCTAGGTCTGGACAAAGTAATTTCTGGAAATAAAAATGCTTAGAGGCACCATCTATTTAACCATTAGCCAGGTAGTCTTTCTAATTACAGGTTTTATCTTACACCCTTACCTTGGCCGTAAGCTGGGACCTGAACTATACGGTATTTTTGGGGTTATTAGTGCTCTTATCATGATAAACGACCTAACCCTGATGAGAGGCATCTATGAGACTATCACAAAATTTGTGGCAGAAAGGGAGGATGTAGCAAAAACTATCATAAAAGGGATGCTCAAAATGATGGCTTTAGGGAGCCTGATTATAGGCACCATTTGCTACATTTTTGCAGAACAGATTGCATCACTAATGAATGACCCTGAGCTTGCCAGCTATATTAAATTATTTTCCTTTACAATACCCCTTACCGGGCTATCAATGGTCTTTTTGGGTGCGCTAAACGGACTGAGACAGTTCGGGAAACAGGCGCTTATTTCTATAATCTTTAATATGGTTAGATTTATTAGTGTGATTATTTTGGTATTTTTAGGGTTTTCAATAAAGGGAGCAATTGTTGGTCTCATCATTTCGGATTTATTCAGGCTAGTAATGGCTAAATGGTTATGTAAACCTCGAGCGGATACGGTTCATGATTTTGACTACAGAAAGATGCTCCGTTTTGCTTTTCACCTTATGATTATAGCACTCATTACATCTCTGATTATGAACATAGACCTCTTGGCTGTAAAGATCTTTCTTAAAGATAACCTTCAAGCAGGGATCTATACAGCAGCAATAACAATAGCGAAGATACCACCGTTTCTGATAATGCCTATTTCACTCATTACACTCCCTTCAATTTCAAAATCCATGTCTGAAGGAAACCAGGCGCTTAGTGAAAAGCAAATAAACCAATCTCTCAGACTTCTCTTGATGATCGTTCTTCCATTATCCCTAATCATTATTGCCACAAGTGAGCATTGTATTTCCCTTTTATACGGGAACAAATATGTGCAGGCAGCGGGCCCACTCAGGATACTCATAATTGGCGGAATTTTCCTTTCAATCAAGGCGCTTATGCAAAATGTAATTGTTGGAATGGGCCGGCCACGTTATGTTGTCTATATAGGATTGTTTTCAGTCTTTATAGACATACTGCTTCTCGTAACGCTAATAAATAGTGTTGGCTTGAGGGGAGCTGCACTTGCGACCATGATCACCCACTTATTTGGTTTTTTAATATCATATGGTTATGTAGCCAAAAGGTTTTTGAGAACCGTAATCCCAGTTTATTTTATTCGTATAGGATTTGCGTCTCTTATCATCTATCTTATAGCTACAGTGTATTCGCCTGCAGGAATTATGCTACTCTTTTACTATGCCTTACTTTTTTGTCTTTTCTTTTTAATTCTTATAGTTATGAAGGAGATTAATATAATGGATCTAAGATTAAGACTTGTCAGGCCATAGATGTTGAACTGAATATAAAACCAAAATTAAAAAAGACAAAAAATTCTATTGGCCTTCCATGTTTAAAAACAAGAAACATCTGCAAGGATAGGGGAAATTAAGAAATGCAATATCGGGTATATGGAAAAACAGGCAAAAGAGTTTCTGTAATTGGTTTTGGTGGCATGCGTTTTGAAAACGAGAAAGATGGAATTGAAGCTGTGAGCAGGGCAGCGGAATTAGGTGTTAATTACTTTGATACCGCCCATACTTACTTTAATGGGAAAAGTGAGAATATCATTGGGAAGGGTTTGGAGGGCTTTAAAGATAAGGTATATATATCCAATAAGAGTATGATCTCTAAAGACCCAACGGCAGATGATGTCAGGAGAAGAATCGAAACATCCCTTAGAAATTTAGGTGTAGGGAGGATAGCATTTTACCATATGTGGGCGATATTGAGTTGGGGGATGTTTGAGAGGGTAATAAAAGCTGGTGGACCCTACGAAGGTGCGCTCAAGGCAAAAGAAGAAGGGCTTATAGAGCACATTGCATTTTCTGTTCATGCAGGGGGCGATGAGATAATCAAGATGGTAAATACCGGACTCTTTGAAGGTGTCACACTTGGTTATAATATCATTAACTACCCTTATAGGATAAAAGGCCTCCAGGCTGCGCACGAAGCTGGCATGGGGATAGCTACCATGAACTCCCTTCACGGGGGTTTGATACCCCTTGCGGAGAAGGAGTTAGCATTCATAAAAGAGGGCAAAAATGATACCGTGGCCCTGGCGGCACTGAGATTTAATCTCTCCCATGAAGAGATAACTCTCGCCCTTTCAGGAATGAAGAATATAAAAGAAGTAGAGGAGAATGTCAGAGCAGCAGATCAAATTAGGAATCCTTCTTTTGTTGTGAGAGAATCAATGAAGGAAAAGGTTCTTAAGTGGAACAGGACATTATGTACGATGTGTGACTACTGCCAGCCCTGCCAAATGGGAATTCCTATCTCTACCTATGTCAGTATCTTGGATAGGTATAAGATCGGCCAGATGGAGGATGCCAGGATTCAGTATATATACTCCCACTTCAGGGGAGTTCTGGGTAAAAATATGGCTGCGGACTGCAATCAATGCGGAGCCTGTGAGGAAAAGTGTACTCAGCATCTCGATATAATTAACAGATTGAAGGATGTAAATCAGATATTTGAGTCAGGTTCCCTTTTTTACATCAAGGTTTATCAGAAATTATTTTATATAAATAAAATACTAAAAAAAAGAAGGGTTTTAAAGAGGATTTATTCAACTATACTCTGCATGTTAAGCCCTATTTTGAGAAGGTTTCTTCCTGAGTACGATAAAATCTTTACAGCGTAGATAAGGAATGCCCAAGGGATGATTGCTATCGTAACGGCCATGAAGGCAGAATTCGAGTGTTTTGAAAAACATATACTTTTTAAGGAAAAGGCTGATAAATCATCCAACTGTATTTTGAGGGGCATATTGAGAGGTAAGGATGTAATGGTGGTTCAATCTGGGGTGGGGGAAGAAAGAGTATTAAATGCAATTAGTTCAGTGCTGGATAAATATCCGATAGAATTTATCATATCCACGGGTGTAGCTGGAGCCCTGTCTCCTGATCTTAGAACTGGAGACATTATTATTGGGGAAAAGGTTCTATCTATGAGGGAAAAGATATTCTATTCTGATAGTGCATTGATAAATGCCTGTGTTGAAAGCTGTAAAAAATTAAGGACAAGATATTTTTCTGGTGCAATCCTGACTTCATCTAAGTTTGTATCGTCAAGCAATGATAAGATGAGACTCTTCAGGGAATACGGTGCTTTGGCTGTTGAGATGGAATCGGCCTTTATTGCTATGTACGCTGTTGAAAAGGGAATCCCGTTCCTTGCCGTCAGAGCTATCTCCGATATGGCTAATAACTCATTTAACATAGATTATCAGAAGCTGAAGAGAAATAGTTTAATTAATCTGTGTAAATTACTCATATATTTTATTATGCATCCTACTCGGTATCTTGAGATTATGAAGTATAAAAGCAACCGAAAGTTGGCCGTTTGCCTTCTATGCCCTTTGATTGAAGAACTTGTGAATTAAATGCATTAACTTTCTATGTTCTAGGTCTCGAATTTGTCAAAACTAATATGATATAGAGGGGGTTGAAATGAAAATACTTTTAGTACAACCGAGCGCGAACCCTGATGCTGTTGTGGGAGATTTGCAATTGATGGAGCCTCTTGCTTTGGAATACTTGGCAGCGGGATTAAAAGACGACCACGACGTTCGTGTTTTGGATCTCAGATTTGATAATAACCTTGAGAGCGTATTGGCGGAGTTTGGTCCGAATATAGTAGGAACTACTGGGTATACAGTGCATGTTAAAAGGTGTAGGGATATATTAAAGAAGGTCAAAGAATTTAAAGGAAACATAGTTACAATTGTAGGAGGTCACCACGCTACCATTTCACCTCAGGACTTCTATGAACATGACATCGACATTGTAGTGAGAGGGGAAGGCGTTTTTGCCCTGAAGGAAATAGCGGAGGCGTTAGAGAAGAAAGATAATCTGAAGAAGATTCATGGCTTAGTATTGCAAGAGAATGGCGAATTCTATCCTACGAAAAAGAGGATTCACGTAGATCTGGACGCTCTTCCTTTTCCCGATAGGTCATGTAATCCTGAGCATCGTAAAAAATACGCTCTTGGGACTGAAAAACCTATAGCACTACTACGGACTTCTCTAGGCTGCGCATTTAGATGCAGCTACTGCGCTCAGTGGAAAATTTCTGATGGAAAATACATTATTCGTAATCCTTCTTTTATATTAGAGGAACTCTCTAAGATTAAGGAACCATATATCTTCTTCGCTGATGACGAGACATTTTTAGATGTTGATGGCATGAAAAAACTTGCGGGCTTGATACAAGAGGCAGGCATTAAGAAGAAATACCATCTTTTTACTAGAGCTGATACAATTACTAAACATCCTAATTTGATAAGGGAATGGAAGAAGATTGGTCTATCCTATGTTACGGTGGGCTTTGAGGCTTTTTCAAATAAAGAACTGGAATATCTTAATAAAAGTGCCTCTGTTGATAGTAATGAGATGGCTATTGAAATACTCAGGGAAAATAAGATTGTCAATTATGCAAATTTTATTGTGCGTCCAGACTTTGATAAGATCGAGTTTCGAAGACTTAGAGACTATTTACGCAGAAAGAAATTGTATAATCCCAAATTGCCTATTTTTACTCCTCTACCTGGTACTGACTATTATGATTCTGTCAAATCAGAACTTACGTCTGATGACTATGAACTATATGATTTTAAACATGCCCTTGTACCGACAAAGTTGCCATTAAAGGAGTTTTACAAGGAATATATTAACCTTCAAAAGAATGCTGTACCTCGGATACATGCCTATATGGAATTGATCAAGCGGCCATTAGCTGCAGCATTCTCTCTATTTATTAAAAGGAAGAAATCTTTAGCAAAAATGAGGAAATCTTATGGTTTAAGTGAGAAACAATGAGTAAGGATAATGAAAAAGAAGGTTTGGTTTTGAGCCTGAAATAACCCCAAAGATTTCAAGGATACGTAATATATTTACAATGCTGGCATCTCTTATTATGGATGGTTTCATAAAGAAGGAGGAATTATAAACTGGGCGGGAGGCGCCCCATACTGTATGTTGAAATACAATATCGGTTTAATGTGATTTTTGAAGCTTTCTTATTTTTGGTCTTTATCTTATCCTTCCTGGTGGAAGGTTTTCTTAACAGACTTTTTTCCCTCTTGCCCATTTCTTTTTATTCCTTACCGCTTTTTTCATTCGGATAGGAGGATTTCAGGCCATTCATGAGGTAATATCTGTAGGAGAAATTATGATTCAATGCTTTCCAAATTACGGGCGGAATGTGAAATCCACAACTGAAATTATTGTTATGAAAATGAATTTTAATATTACGATTACAACTTTAGGTCAAAATCAGGCAAATTGACCAAGATTAATAGAAATGGAGAAATACAGAATTGATTCCAACGGCGACGCCTTAGTTTCCCCGATTAGGGCAGTGATTTTCGATGTGGACGGCACTCTTTACGACCAGAGGAAGCTACGTCTGAAAATCTCATGGGAGATGTTAAGGTCCCTTGTTGGTCATCCTACTGGCCTGAAGGATCTCAAGATTCTCTGGGATTTCAGAAAAGCAAGAGAGAAGAATGCATCTCTGATCGATGGGGATATCGAAAAAAGGCAATTTGAGTGGGGTGCAAAGGCTTCTAATGTCTCGGCAGAAAAAGTCCGTCAGGTGGTTCAATACTGGATGTTTACGAGGCCACTCTTTTACTTAGGCGCTTGTTGCTACCCAGGGGCACGTGACCTGTTTTCTAAACTTAAAGAGAAAAGAATTCCTATTGGAATATTTTCGGATTATTCTGCTCAGGACAAGCTACAGGCTTTAAATTTAGAAGTAAATGTAATAGTGAGCGCTACAGACTTGGAGGTGGATCGACTAAAGCCTGACCCCAAAGGATTGATTATCACTGCATCAAAGCTAAAAACACCAGTGAAAGAGTGCCTCTTCATAGGGGATAGGGATGATATGGATGGGGAATGTGCCAGACGTGCAGGGATGCCTTATTTAATCTTGAATAGGAAGAGGAGGAATTGTTCACCCAATAGCTTCAATACATTTAATGAAATCATAGATTGGTTCCAAAGTTGCTCCAAATAAAAGCATGCCTTCAGCTGGGCAACCAAAGGTGAAGGGTGTTTAACATTCTACAGACTGATTTATGGCACTGGTCACCAAATACACTCTTTTTGCTATCATTGCAACCATAGGGAACATTCTTTGCCAGGATGCTATAAACCGACTCTATCATGGGCAGTATGATCTCTATCTCTCTATGATTTCAGGAACATTTGTTGGCTTGGCAGTGAAATACATGCTGGATAAGAAATATATCTTCGTATTTAAAAGCGAAGGCCTGCTTCAGGATGGTCAAAAATTTATTCTTTATTCTTCGATGGGAGTTGTCACGACTTTTATTTTTTGGGGGGTTGAGATGGCTTTCGATTATACTTTTAAGACTATCCCTATGCGATACCTAGGAGCTGTCATAGGACTTAGTATTGGGTACTGGATGAAGTATCAATTGGATAAGCGGTTTGTTTTCAGGCAGTATGTATGAATATTTCAGGTTGGGGAAGGTATTTTGGGGTTGAGTCCACAAGTGAAAAAGGATACTTCAAACATATTTATACTTACTGCACTATCATTAATAATTTTATTATTTAGTATGTTCAACTATATCGGATTCATATTGGGAAATTGGGTTCGAGGTAATTTCGAACCAAACAGGTCCTCACTATTTGCCACAAATGTGCTTGCTGAAGATAGAGCAGATTTGATCAAAATTGAGGCAAATTTTGAAGGGTCGAATATATCCACTATAAATAGAGAGAAGGGGAACCAATTTGCTTTAACGATGAGACCGGATCTTCCTTCCGACTATAAATATCCAAATCACACTTATTATTGGTTTTATTTTAAGGTTTCAGGTGTAAAAAATAAAACGGTCACCATCAATATTACGAATTGTGAATGGATGCCAAACCATTGGGAGAATTACAAGCCAGTCTATACATATTCCAATGACCCGAATGACCTTGAGGATCATAACTGGAACGTCATTACCAACACCAGCCGCTCAGGAAAAACGTTTACGTTCACCCATACCTTTGTTCAGGATTCTACCTTCATTGCTATAAGGTATCCTTATAACTATAGCCGTCTGAAAAAATACCTCCTGAGCATTGAAAAAAACCCGCATGTGTCGGTGAAGGCCTTGGGGAATACAAGGGAGGGCCGAGAGATTTATGCACTGAATGTAACGGATAAAGCTGTGCCAGACTCAAAGAAAAAGGGAATTTGGGTCGTGGCAAAGGAACACGGGGCCGAGCAGGATGGAACGTGGGTGATCGAAGGATTGATGAAGTATCTCTTAAGAGATGATCCAAGCGTCGTTGCTCTCAGAAGGAACACCGTTTTCGTTTTGATACCGGTGGCTGCCCCGGATGCTGCGTATCATGGAAGGGTAGTAAATCCAGTTACGGGTTTCGATGTCTCTCACCGCTATGACCTAAAACCGATATTCCCCGATAGGCCAGGCGGCATGACGGAGGAGACAAAAGCGATATGGGGTGAGGCCCAAAGGTGGGTTGAAAATGGGCGTTCGCTCGACCTCGCCGTCAGCTTCCATAACCCGCATGGTGAAGAAGAGAATGTATGGGGTATATTCAGCAGTCGGTTCAAGGGAGAGGAACACCAGAAGTTTCACAAGGCTTTTTTAAAATATTTGAGCGGTCATACGGTTAAGACTCAAATGACCAATCATTCACTTTTCAAAAATGTATTTCCTTGGCGATGCTCGACCGAGTTTAGCTCATTGGGTTTCATCTATGAAATAAACCAGCATGCAAGAGGGAAATTCCTTTCCATAAAAGATCTTTATGGCATCGGTGAGAGTTTCGCCAAAGGTGTTTTTGACTATTTTGAGTTTTCTTCCAGCTTATGACTTTTCTTTTACGCTGATCAAAAATGCATATATGTGCTTCAAAGTCATTCCAATCGTTTGTTAGTCAAGTAAAAGAAAGGGTATTAGATTAAATAATTTGTATTTGGCCTTAAGATTGCAATAATTAGTTATATAGGATTTTTAAATTCACTATTGTCCCAATTGGGGCTTTCAAAAAGCGAGGAATAGCAGATTAATATGGCTCTAAAGATTCTATTACTGCTGATTTCAGTTTCATTTTTCTTCTTAGCAAATATTATTCCAGGAGGAAGAAATCACATAGTGCTGTTCCCTTTAAGGTTATTTACACTATTTATCTCCTTTTTGTCTCTTACTGTTTTTTTTACAAAGACGTCAAAATTTCAAGAGATGCTTGGAAAAACATATATCAAAAAAATCATCATCATACTCCTTTTAATTGGTTCCATTTATTTTTTAGCGATAAGTTTCCTTTTACATGGGAAAAGTAGTAACTACGTGGTAAGCCCTGCTTTAGATCCTATATCGTATTTTATCCAGGCCAAGATATTCGCAGAAGGGCATATAAACGTTCCAAGTCATGAATTAAAAGACTTTTTCGCTACCGGATACTGTATCAATGACGGGAAATATTACAGCATGTACTTTCCAGGTTGGCCATTTCTATTAAGTATCGGTATAAAATTGGGGTTACCCTGGATTATCAATCCACTATTCGGGATTCTGACCCTGCTTATTGTATATCTTATCGGGCGGAAAATATATGACAACACCACGGGACTCTTTGCAGCAGTTCTTCTTATTGTCTCCTACAATTACAATATTCTTACTCCAGAATATATGTCTGAACCCTCGTCACTTCTCTTTTCCAGCTTATTCTTTTATCTTATGGTCAAAACACTAAAAAACCCTAAAACTTTGACTTCATCTCTGGCAGGGTTTTCTCTTGGAATAATATTCCTTATTCGTCCTTTTTCTGCAGTTGCGATAGCGTTGCCTGTCATGGGATACTCTTTTTTATCATCCATTACAAATAGAAGAAAGAACCTGATTCATTTCGCCATCATTATGCTGACCTTTCTTCCGCTTTTCTGTGTTTTCTTTTTGTACAACTATTTTCAAACTGGTTCTATTTATTTGACGCCGACAGAATATTATAATCCCTACAATACTTTGGGGTTTGGATTGAGATCGAGCGATGCATTTTTAAAAGCTCATCCCTACACACTTTTTGAGGCTCTGAAAAATTTATCAATAAATATGGCACTTCTTAATTGGGAAAGCGTTCTATTCTTATTTCTATTCTTGTTATTCGTACTTATAAACAAGAAAAATAAGTGGGATATTATTCTTTTTGCAACCGTATCTACCATTATCTTCTTGCATATCTTTTACCACTTCAGATCCGCCAGGTATTATTATGTTTCATATTTTGCCCTCTTCTTACTTGCTGCGCGTGGAATAGCTTTGGCGGAGGTATCAATTAAGAATTACCTCCCTGATATTTCTATAAAAAACCTAAACTATTTTTTCCTTTTATTTATTTTGATTTCAAATATATTTATTATTTCCCTACCACAAAAAGTTATTAAGAGATATGAGATATATCAAAGATTACGAGATCCGTTTACCATGGTAAGGGCAAACAATCTCAAGAATTCGGTTGTTTTCCTGAGTAGTGTTCCAGAACGTTATAATAACATAAGTTATTATGTTCAGAATCCTTTGGATTTCACTGGAGATGTTCTCTTTGTAAGGGATCTGAAAGAGAGAAATAGCGAATTAATGAAATACTACCCCCAGAAGGATTTCTATATATACGAGTTTGACCGATTAAAGAAGTCGGGTAAATTGACGAGATTGAAGTAAAATTGGAGAAGTCATGAAATCAAGAACACAGATTTGGATTACAGGCATTGTTCAGGGGGTCGGGTTTCGTCCTTTCATCTATAACCTCGCCAAGAAGTATGAGCTCAAGGGTTACGTGCTGAATAACACCTCCGGAGTGAACATTGAGGTGGAAGGAGAGAGTTCCATCATAGACGAGTTCATCCAGAGGGTCAAAAGTGAGCCTCCACCTCAGGCGGTCATTTTTGAGATGCACAGCCAGAACACCGAACCGTTGGGATATGAAGACTTTACCATCCGAAAGAGCGATGATCAGGAAGAGAAGTTCGTGCCCATCTCACCGGAGATCGCCACATGCAAGGATTGCCTCAAGGAGCTCTTCGATCCATCAGACCACAGATATCGTTATCCTTTTATTAATTGCACCAACTGCGGTCCGAGGTTCACCATCATCAAAGATATCCCCTACGACAGGAAATTCACCACCATGGCCCCTTTTATTATGTGCGAGAAATGTCAGAGGGAGTACGATGACCCCGGCGACAGGAGGTTCCATGCCCAGCCCAATGCATGCCCCAAGTGTGGTCCAAAACTTTCTCTGCTGGACGATACGGGAGGCGAAATAAACTTCCCTGATGTCATTACAGAAGTTTGCAGACTTCTTAAAGACGGCAAAATCATCGCCATAAAAGGGCTCGGTGGTTATCACCTGACCTGTGATGCCATGAATAAGGATGCAGTTTCCACTCTCAGATCCAGAAAATTCAGGGAGCACAAGCCGTTCGCCTTAATGGTTAAAGACGTGGAGACAGCGAAAACTCTATGTTACGTAAACGATGACGAAGAAAAACTTTTGAAGGGGACAATTCGCCCGATCGTACTTCTGAGAAAGAGGCCAGATTGCCGAGTGGCGGAATCTGTGGCTCCGTGTCAGGAGTACCACGGAGTTATGCTCCCGTATACTCCACTCCATCACGTTTTGATGGCTGAGTCGGGATTGGTTCTGGTCATGACGAGCGGAAATATCAGCTCGGAACCCATCGTATACCACGATGACGAGGCGTTCGAACGCTTAAGCCGTATCCCAGACTATTTTCTCGTCCACGACAGAGAAATACACATCCGCACCGATGATTCCGTAAGCAGAGTATGGCATGGTAAAGAAGTGGTCCTCAGAAGGTCGAGGGGTTACTGTCCATTCCCGCTGCTTCTGCCTTTCCAATTCGAGGAGCAAATATTAGCTTGCGGCGCGGAACTGAAGAACACGTTTTGTCTAACCAGAGGTAATTACGCATTTATGAGTCATCATATAGGCGACCTCGAGAATCTGGAGACCCTCACATCTTTTGAACAGGGCATCGAGCACTTCAAAAGGATTTTTTATATAGATCCCGCTTACGTGGCCTATGACCTACACCCCGATTATCTCTCGACCAAGTACGCCCTCTCCGTGAACGGTGTTCCAAAGATAGGCATTCAGCATCACCACGCCCATATAGCAAGCTGCATGTGCGATAATGGAATAGATGGGGAGGTCATAGGCATTTCCTTCGATGGGACGGGGTACGGGACCGATGAAAAAATTTGGGGTGGAGAATTCTTGGTCTGCGATTACGGCGGGTTTGAGAGGGTGGCTCATCTGGAATATGTGCCGCTTCCCGGGGGAGAAAAGGCCATAAAAGAACCCTGGCGAATGGCAGCCTCCTTTCTCGACAGAATCTATGGAGAAAGCATGTTCGAACTCGGCATAGATTTTGTTAAATCTCTTGACAGGAAAAAATGGACAATTATCAAGAAGATGATTGATAAAGGGCTAAATTCGCCTTTGACCTCAAGCTCGGGGCGACTTTTTGATGCCGTTTCCGCTCTTGTAGGAGTCCGGCAAGAGGTCTATTACGAAGGGCAGGCTGCCATAGAGCTTGAGATGGCCGCAGATAAGGATGAGGAAGGGTTTTACAGTTATGACCTGGAAGAACTCGGAAATGGGTCTCAGGTGATGCTTGAGCCCATCATCAGAGGTGTTGTCACTGATATTGCAGACGGTGTAAGCGTACCAACCATCGCCGGCAAGTTCCACAACACCATGGCAAAGATCATCTTGAATATCTGCCTTAGAGTGCGAAAAGCATCTGTAATTGAGAAAGTCGCCTTGAGCGGCGGCGTGTTTCAAAATACGCTGCTTCTTAACAAGACCTCTGCTCTTCTCGATGGAAGCGGATTCAAGGTTTACACTCAGCATAGAGTCCCCCCGAATGACGGCGGTATAGCGCTTGGTCAAGCTGTTATCGCCAACGAACTGATCAAAAAGGGAAAGATATAAGCAGGAGTCTATTACTTCTGTAGTAATACTTCTGGATCCTCTTGTTTAAGGGAATGGGAAGAAGATGATAAATTGCAGCATTGGAATCATGGCATATAATGAAGAGGCCAACATTGGACGGTTGCTCGATGCCCTCCTCAGGCAGAATCTTTCGAATTGTTCGGTCAAAGAGATATTTGTAGTTGCCAGCGGATGTACGGATAGGACTGAAGATATCGTAAAAGACTACATCCGACTTGATGAAAGAATCAAGCTACTCTTACAAAAGCAAAGAGAAGGAAAAGCATCCGCCATCAACCTTTTTCTATCTAAGGCAAATGCGGATGTGTTTGTGCTCGAAAGCGGCGATACCATACCTGAAGTCAATACCATCGAAAAGCTTGTAATGCCGTTTAGTGACCCTACGATTGGCATGACAGGAGGGCATCCTGTGCCCGTCAACCCTCAGGACACTTGCATTGGCTTCATTGTCAACCTTATGTGGAAGGTTCACCACCGCATTGCTCTCGAGCACCCCAAAATGGGTGAGCTCGTCGCATTTCGAAACATCGTAAAAGAGATTCCAAGGGATACAGCGGTGGATGAGGCGAGTATCGAGGCCATCGTGTTACATGATGGTTATATTCTGAAATATGTTGAAGATGCCCTTGTTCATAATAAAGGGCCCGAAAATATAAGGGATTTTTTGAAGCAGCGTAGGAGGATAGCTGCCGGACACCTTTACGTCAGAAACAAACAGGCGCACACGGTGTCAACTACATCCGGGACGCACATACTCGGCCCCTTTCTGAGAGAGTTGAAGGGCGGGGGTAAGGAGTACCTTTGGGGTGGGTGTGCCGTGTTACTGGAAATCATTGGAAGGACTCTGGGCTATTATGATTACTACGTCAAGAAGCGAAACCCCTTCATATGGGATATTGCCGAGTCTACCAAGAAACTGAGAGGAGATTGAAAATGAATCAGATCACATTGAAATTCCTTCGCTTTCACTGCCTGGACCGATATCACTGCGCAGTCGGATACCAGCAGTTGATAGATGGAGTTATCAGAAGGTTCGAGAAGACTCATCCTCATATCAAGATTGAATCTGTGATTATGAGGAACTGGTATCAACTCATGTATACACTGAACAAAAAACTTCCCACCGACGAAAACCCTGATGTGTTTCACACCTGTGGCGGGGGAGAGCTTGAAGGGCTGGTCGAAAAAGATCTTGTTCATGACCTATCCACATCGGTCGATAAGGACTGGAGAGAAAGTTTTGTTGCTGCCACATTTGAACCTCTCAAGTTTGATGGTAGAGAATACGCTTTGCCCTTGGAGCAGGGTTACATATTCGTTTGGTACAACAAGAGGATATTTGAAAGATATGGCTTCACAATCCCCACTACTTTCGATGAGCTTCTTGTCCTATGCAGAGAACTCCGATGTCATCGCATCATCCCTTTTTCGGTAGGGAACAGCGAAAGATGGCCTGGTGCATTTTTTTTCTCGCATCTTTTTCACAGAATTGGTGGAGAGGAAGTTTTTGTTTCCGATTTCACACAAGCACCAAACTACACGGATATTCGAGACAGTTTCATCGGGGCGGCTGAGAAACTACTGGAGCTTGTTGATGCTGGAGCCTTTCACGAGGACTGCGAATTCGCAAACTATCAGCAGCAGCGTGACATGTTTGTTCGAGAAGAGGCGGCCATGCAATTAAATGGCAACCGATTGCTCAACTATCTTATAGATGAAGGTCCCGGCTTGCTGGACCATGTCGGTGTTTTTCCTTTTCCTCTGGTCAAAGATGGCAAGGGGAAGACTTCAACCGTTTTCGGTGGCTCCCTTGCAACCTATGGAATATCTGCAAAATCACTGCACAAGGAGGAAGCGCTGGCCTTTCTTAGATGCTTGACAGACGAACAAGCAGCAAGGAGTGTTATATTTGATATGGGTGATATACCAGCCTTGAGACATATACCCTTCAGTCAATATCCTTCTCCCCTTCACGGTGTTCTTGCTGAAAACCTTGGAGAAGCTCAGAAGATACAGGTCCATTACTTCAAATACCTGCCGCCTCATGCCGCAGGGGTCTACCTGAATACCGTGGCAAAACTCTTTACAAGGGATATTACACCTCAAGATGCTTTCAAGATTGTTGAAGAGGCCTTATTACAGCCTCCTGCTAATAATATTAATGAGGAAAGAGGAGAATCAGATGAAATATGAAAAGATTCAGCTTGCCCACGGCGGAGGCGGGCTTTTGAGTTACGAGTTGATAGAGAAATGTTTCCTTCCGGTTTTGGGAAATCCTATCCTCAACAAGTTGAACGATCAAGGAGTCTTCGAAATTAAATCCTTAAAGTTTGCCTTTACTACAGATTCCTATGTCGTGAATCCCATCTTTTTCCCCGGCGGTGATATCGGGGATCTCGCTGTCTATGGGACAGTAAACGACCTGTCGATGGGGGGAGCCAAACCACTCTATTTAAGTCTCGGGCTGATCATTGAAGAAGGCTTCCCTATGGAGGATTTAAGAAGGATTCTTGATTCCATAAAGAAGGCGGTTGAAGTGGCTGACGTCCAAATTATCACCGGGGATACAAAGGTGGTAAACAAGGGTGGGGTCGACAAAATATTCATTAATACTTCCGGTATTGGACTCATTGAAGACGACCTGAACATCTCAGCCGAAAATCTACAAATCGGGGATAAGGTGATCGTAAGCGGCTTCATAGGCGACCACGGGATAGCGATTATGGCTGAGAGAGAGGGCCTTGTATTCAATAACCAGGTGCGGAGCGACACGGCTCCTTTGAACAAGCTCGTTGCGAATATCCTGAGAACAGGTGCCAAAATCCAGGCAATGAGAGACCCTACTCGTGGAGGGTTGGCCTCCACGCTTAACGAATTCGCTAAGATGTCCAATTTGGGCATTGTGATAGAAGAGGGTAAGCTTCCCATAAGGGAGGAGGTTATTGAGGCCTGTGAAATCCTCGGTCTTGACCCGCTCCATGTGGCCAATGAGGGCAAAATGGTGGCTGTAGTGGAGAGAAATGGGGCTGATGCCGTTCTGCAGGCCATGAGAACACACCCATTGGGCACTATGGCCAGCATCATAGGTGAGGTGACGGATTCACACAGGGGAAAGGTAATACTGAAAACAAGGATAGGAACCACCCGAGTCGTGGACATGCTCTCCGGCGAACAGCTCCCCAGGATTTGCTGAATGCTTGAAAAGCTTGAACTACTGAAAAAGATCCCGCTCTTCAAGCTCTACAGGACAGTTGGGCTCCCCAGGATGCTCCCGGTCAACCTTACTGTGAGCCTCAGCTACAGGTGCAACTCCCGCTGTAAAACTTGTAACATCTACAGTAGGAAGGGCGATGAACTTTCCCTGGAAGAATATGGAAAAATATTCCGTTCATTGGGTCAATCCCCATACTGGATTACGTTTAGCGGTGGCGAACCGTTTATTAGGCGGGATATTGAGGATATCTGCATTGAGGCCTATGAGACCTGTAGACCGAAATTCATAAACATCCCAACAAACGGGATACTTTCAGAGCGGATAGAAGAAGGGGTGAGGCGTATTGTCAGTGCTTGTTCAGATACCTCGGTGATTATAAACCTTTCCGTGGATGCTTTGGACGACAGAAATTCGGAAATACGCGGGGTGCCCAGTGCTTTTGAGAAGGCCATGGAGACGTATAGAAGGTTAAGGGCCATTGACAACGGGAATCTGACCTTGGGCATCCACACAGTAATTTCTAAGTACAACGTCAGTGATATGCCCAATATATTCACACAATTGAAAGAGCTTAATCCTGACTCCTACATCACAGAGATAGCCGAGAATAGAGTTGAACTCATGAACCAAAGCTTTGACATCCAGCCCTCATTGTCTGATTATTCTACGGCCGTAGATTTTATTGTAAAAGATATGCAGAGTTGGGACTTGAAAGGAGCGTCGAAGATTGTGCGCGCCTTTCGTAAGCGTTACTACCGCCTTGTGAAGGATATCCTTCGAGAAGGGAGGATGTTCATACCATGCTATGCAGGTTACGCTTCGTGTCAGATATCGCCCGAGGGCGACCTCTGGGCATGCTGCATGAGGGCCGAGGTCATGGGAAATCTCAGAGAGACTGGTTATGACTTTAGCAAAGTATGGTTTTCTGAAAACGCGCATCAGGTGCGAAAAGCAATCAAAGACAGAAGCTGCTTCTGCCCCCTTGCCAATGCAAGCTATACCAACATGCTTTTTTCTCTCAAAACTCTCTTTAAAGTGATAGGGGAGGCCATCACTTGAGATGAGAGTTTTGGTTTTGGGAGGAACAGGGTTTATCGGAAGACATCTGGTCGAAAGGCTTGCGAATAATGGTTTTGACGTGGTTGTTCCCGTGAGAAGGGAGAGTAGCAGGAAATGCCTGCCCACCGGGCCGTTGAAAGTGGTGGAGGCCGATTTACTTCAGCCCGGAAGTCTAGATGGGCTTATGGAAGGTATCGATACGGTCTTCCACCTTGCCGCTATTAGGGGTAGCGGTTGGTCCCTTGGCGACGAGGATGTTTACCGGGTAAACGTTGGAATAACCAAAAACCTGATGAAGTCAGCTGCATCGCAAACCGTCAAACACTGTATTTATGTGAGCTCCGTAAGCGTATATGGACACCCCAGCAATGTTCTCGTTGGAGAGGAGTACCCCTGTTCCCCCGTAACCCGATACGGACAGACGAAATATGAATCCGAGAAGCTTGTGAAGGAGTTCCAAAGAAGGGGGAAGATCTCATCGACCATAATACGTCCGGTCATTACCTATGGGCCAGGAGATACTTGGGGAATGGTTGCTAAGTTAATCTCTCTGATCAATTCAAACAAGTACCTTACAATAGGAGATGGGGAGAACAGAATGCATCTTATATATATCGATGATCTGATCGATGGACTGATGCTCATCCTGAACAATCCCCCTGTGTGGGGGAGGACTTATATTTTTGCAGGGGAAGAGCCTATCACCATCAACAGGCTCGTAGGGATTATTTCAGTCGCATTAGGTACGAGGGTGATCAACCTACACATACCCACTTGGTTTGCTAAACTTACGGCTCAATCAATGGAATTTTTATACAGGCTTCTTGCTATTAATAAAGAGCCGTTGGTGACCCTCGATAAGATTGATATCATGTGTCGCGATAGAGCCTTTGATTTCAAGAGAGCAAAGGAAGACCTCCGGTTTGCGCCAAAAGTTGGCTATGAGGAGGGGATTGAAAGGACGGTGGCTTGGCTGAAAGCCGCTAAGTTAATTTAGTCCTGTTTGATGGCCAAGGGGGAGGGATCATATGAAGTCCATGATCATTATTCCGACGTACAATGAGAAAGACAATATTGAGAAGCTAATGAACGATATTTTTTCTCTCGAAGACGAGTTCTATATCACGATCGTTGATGACAACTCCCCGGATGGCACCGGCGAGATTGCAGATCGGCTTGCGAGAGAGAATGACCGAATCCATGTGATCCATCGTACATCAAAGATGGGTTTAGGAACCGCCTACATTGAAGGATTTCGCTATGCATTGAGCAAGGGGATGGACTATATCTTTGAAATGGATGCGGACTTCTCCCATCACCCAAAATATCTTCGCGATATGCTCGAAGCGATTAAAGACGCAGATCTCGTGATTGGGAGCCGCTATTATAAAGGTGTCAGGGTAGATGGTTGGCGATTTAGGAGGTTGCTGATTAGCAAGTTTGCCAATATGTACGCATCTTACGTAGTCATTATTCCCGTATGGGATTTTACAAGTGGTTTCCAATGCTTCCGTCGAAAAGTCTTAGAAACCATTGATTTGGACAAGATTCGCTCTGATGGGTACTCATTTCAAATTGAGACCAAAACCTACACCTACCGAAAGGGATTCAGGATAAAGGAAGTACCCATCATTTTCTGCGAGAGAGGGTCAGGTACTTCCAAATTTTCCAGGGCCATTGCATGGGAGGCCTTCTGGACGGTCATCAGGCTTCGCTCTCCGATACTGGAAATCATCAAACATCTTAAGTTTCTTTTTAAAGACTACAGTGAGTTCGTAGATGATAGCCAAAAGAGTTTTTAGGGGACTAATCGGTCAATGATGGAAGAAGAAATCTGAGACCTTGACGGGTTGACTATACTGAATTGTCAAATGGATTGGGAAATATAAGCATATGCGATACAATGAAAGAATAAGCAAATTCCTCATCGCTGGAGTGAGTGCTGCGATTGTTAACTTCTTATTGATAAGTTTCTTCATAGAAATAGTTGGATTTAAGAGCTTCTTTTTAAAAAACCTTGCTAATATTTTAGCGATTGAGATGAGCGCCATCTATAATTTTTCGATAAGTAGACTCTGGACTTGGAAAGATGCACCCAGAAAACAGGGCAAAAGCCTTGTTGCCCAGTTTATATCCTTCAATCTGGCACTTTTGGCAGGTATAGCTATTCGAATATTTTCTTTTGCAGTTTTTGAAAGATGGGGAATCTTCTATCTCTTAAATGTGGCAATTGGTATAGGGATGGCTGCTGGTATAGATTTTATACTTTATGGAAAACTGGTGTTTAGCAGAACTCCCATCTGCGAATATCCTGGCGAAGTAGCTCCCAAGCGGGATTCGTTAATCGCGAGTGCCAATGACGGCGGAGAAACCTTCGTTCGCCGTTCTTCTGACATGTAAGTAAATCACAGAGGAGCTGCGCGCGGCGATGGCGGGGTTGCGCGAGCTGCAGCCGAATATCTCCGAGAAATCTAGGGAGCCAGGGACATCGGTCGCTCATGGCGATAAGCACCTTTTTGCTGAGAAGATGCAGCGGGATAATAGGCGTTTTCTACCGGCGCCTACGGTGGCAGGAGATATGAGGGTTATCATATTTTGCTTCCTCCGGTCAGCATGCTGCGGGGCAAAAGTCCCCAATTACTTCCCTCATGTGTGAAAAAGTTTTTCCACCTAATCTTATTGTTCTCGACATGAAATATTTCATTTAAAAAACAATCTAAATCACTCTTTCAAGAAGGAACCTTTCGGGAGAATATATTTAATTTTAATCCTCAAACCCCGTTTCCAATTCTGCTTGACAGACTATTTCCGAATTTGTGCACTCTAGCCAAAGCTGAGATTTGGATTGAAGATCAAATTAATCCGACATAAGAATCTATCCATTGTTAGGTTTGCACTAAATGATTAAGGAAAGAACAGATGAAAAAGGGAGTGCTGTGAATGAAATTACGATATGCTATATTGGGAATTGTTCTTGCTATCAACCTCGCTCCCTTTGGCTATGATGAAGTGTGGGGGGCGGATTGGATGTTTGTTAATACAACTAAAGATGGTGGTCAAATTTATCTGGACATAGAAAACATAAACAAACCTTCTACAAATATTATTAGATATTGGTTAAAATGGATTAAGAAGGAGGGAGACTATTCAGTCTTTTTGTCTGAAATGGATTGTGTAGAAGAAGAATATCGCATGCTTCAGAGAACTGATTATTCGAAAGAGGGCAAGGTCGTCTCGAAGGATACGGAACCATCAGAATGGGTTTATGTTAATTCCCATTCAATCATAAATGTTTTCCATAAAAAACTGTGTAGGTAGTTTTTAATAAATGGGTGAAACCAATTAGCGCCTTTAGGCCAAGACGTTAATGGAGAAAATGGTCTGCGTGAAATTATTATCAATTAAGTTGGCGATTACTCTTGCAATTATTGGGTTTGGTATCATTGCCCATGCAGAAGATGATTATTTAAAGGCAGAAAGGCTTTGTTATGAAATAGAGAGAAACATCAACGCTCAGGTGGATTTTACTACGACAAAGTGTCTTCTTGGTCCAGGCTTGCAAAAAGGGTCTATAAGTTTCATTCTGATTTCAAAAGAACCTATTCTTTCATTAAGAAAATCAAAGAAGACAAGGCAGTATTGGCTATTAGCCGTGGTTAGGGCAGTGGGAATGGCCATGTGGGATAATCCAATAATTAAAATGGGTGATGTTTATGTCACAGATACAAATTTAATGGAGAAACATAAAGCCTTGTGTTTCTCAGGAGAACTAGCTAAAGTTCTTCAGCGTAAAGCGTTTAATGGTGAAATCAATCTAGATCAACTTTATCTCGAACTAAGAAGGTCAACAAAGTGGGTAGATATCTCCTCTTAAAAATTAGGAAGGACAACGAATGTGAGTAACCCATCAAGATCAGAATGGGGTAGGTACAAAGGGCATTTAAAATAAATACTCCGTCCGTTCTTGTGGACTCTTATAAACTTTGACCTTTAGCACTCCCCCAGGGGGTGGAAGTTAAAATCGTTCCCGATAAGGCTGGATTTACCATACCTGCCCTTGGATATGTAATCAATAAAGTTCTTTTATCTTTTTCCCAGTAATTGTTTTCCCCTTTTTAAGGAAATATTGATATTCCTTTTCAGACAACCCCTCACTTTGCAAAACTGACAATAGATTCTTACTGCTTCTACGTGTTTCACTTATCTTAGTTTCTATAATGGAAGCCCTTTTTCTATCTGCATAATCAATTATATCTTTTAATTTGATGTTGTGCGTATTCCGGGGCATTCCGGACACTTTATAAGGTGTGATCGAAGCGGCGCTGGATAATCAACCTATAAGCCATTACCCTCCTAAAAAAACCTTAAGGAGGGAATCGTGGCCAAAAGGAGATTATCTGTGCGCAAAATCAAAGAGGTTCTTCGACTCCATTATGAAAAAGGCTTTTCAACCCGGCAAATTGCCAAGAGCTTAAGCATTGGCCGAAGCACGGTTCAGGATTACCTGGACCGATCTCAGCGGGCAGGATTGAGTTGGCCCCTTGCCGCTGACCTTGATGAAACTTCCCTCGAACACCAGCTATATCCTCCCGTCCCTTCTGTCGATCAAGAGAAGCGCCAAATGCCCTCCATGGAGTATCTTTATCAGGAGCTCAAGAGAAAGGGTGTGACCCTTCAGCTTCTGTGGCACGAGTACAAGGAAGCCAATCCCGATGGCTACCAGTACAGTCGGTTCTGCTACCACTACCAGCAATGGGTCCAGAAACTGGATCTCTGCCTGCGTCAGGAATATCGGGCCGGAGAGAAGCTCTTCGTCGACTATGCAGGGCAGACCATGGAGATCACAGACCCCGAAACCGGAGAGATTCAAGAGATTCAGATTTTTGTAGCCACCCTGGGAGCCAGCAATTATACCTTCACAGAAGCCACCCTCTCTCAGGAGCTTTCCTCCTGGATTCAGTCCCATGTCCATGCCTTTGAGTTCTTCGGTGGAGTCCCTGAGATCCTTGTTCCTGACAACCTGAAGTCTGCTGTGACACGTCCCTGCCGTTACGAGCCGGATCTCAATGCCACCTATCGGGAATTAGCAGAGCATTACGGGGCCGTCATTATTCCTGCCCGGGTGGCAAAACCCCAGGACAAGGCCAAGGTCGAATCCGGAGTACTTCAGGTGGAACACTGGGTTCTGGCTCCCCTGCGAAACCGAACCTTCTTCAGCCTCAGCGAGCTCAAAGAAGCCATCGCAGAAAAGCTGGAAGCCCTGAATAACCGTCCCTTTCAAAAGCTCGAAAGTACTCGTAGAATCCTGTTTGAAACCCTCGAAAAAACTGTTCTGAAACCCCTTCCGGTTCATCCCTATGTTTATGCCCAATGGAAGAGCGCCCGGGTCAATATCGATTATCACATCGAAGTGGACCACCACTACTACAGCGTTCCTTACCAGTTGGTCCATGAAAAGCTCGATGTTCGCTTTACGGATACCTTCGTGGAGATCTTCTTCAAGGGCCGGAGAATCGCCTCTCACCCACGAAGTTATCGCAAGGGAACTCCTTCGACACTGCGCGAGCACATGCCCAAATCTCATCAGAAATACCTCGAATGGACACCCTCCCGCTTGATCCGCTGGGCAGGACAAATCGGACCTTATACTCAGAATCTGGTCGCCTGCATCATCCAGAATCGTCCCCATCCGGAGCAAGGGTACCGATCTTGCCTGGGCTTGCTCCGACTGAGAAAAACCTACTCGCCGGAGCGTTTGGAGGCGGCCTGTGCCCGGGCTCTGCAGATGAAAGCCTATTCGTACAAAAACGTGGAGTCGATCCTCAAGAAAGGATTAGATCGAGCGCCCTTGATGAGTGCTTCTTCTCAACCCCCTTTCCCCCTGCTTGAACATGCCAATCTGCGGGGAAAAGAGTATTACCAATGAAAGGAATCCCAAACCCATGCTCAATGAACAGACCTTTGACAAACTCTATACCATGAAGCTCCTCGGAATGGCCGAGGGGTTTAAAGAACAGTTAGAGCAAACCTCCTTCCATGATCTCTCCTTTGATGAACGCTTCGGCGTCCTCGTGGATCGTCAATGGATCTGGAAGGAGAATCATCGCCTCAAACGTCTCCTCAAGGAGGCCAAGCTTAAACTTCAGGCCTCTGTCGAGGACATTGATTACAGAACTCCCAGAGGAATCGACAAATCGGTCATGATGAACCTTCTATCCTGTAACTGGATCCGAAAGCACCAGAATGTTCTGATCAGCGGCCCGACCGGGGTGGGAAAGACCTTTCTTGCCTGTGCCCTGGCTCAGAAGGCCTGCCGTGAAGGCTTCCGAACCCTTTATCTGCGCTCTCCTCAGTTCTTCTACCAGGTCGCCCTCGCCCGGGCCGATGGCAGTTACGGCAGTCTCATGAAGCGACTCGCCAAAGCTCATCTCCTCGTCTTGGATGATTTAGGGTTAGCTCCCCTAACCGACCCGGAACGAAGAGACCTTCTCGAAGTGGTCGAAGACCGCCACGGCAATGTCTCGACCCTCATTACCAGCCAGCTCCCCGTAGAAAACTGGCATGATCATATCGGAGATCCAACCATCGCTGATGCCATCTTGGACCGGCTGATTCATAACGCTCACCGCTTTCAATTGAAAGGAGGTTCTATGAGAAAAAAACAAAAACTTGACGAAGGGTGATTAATCGGTAAAATATCCAGAAAAACCAGTGTCGCTTCGCTCCGACTAAAGTGTCCGGTTTCGCCCGGAACAGACGTCCGGAATCAACTGGAATGACTGTCCGGATTCACTGGAATAGGCAGTTGCTTAAATCTTCTTTGCCTCTGAAAGGCGACTCTGCCTCACTTGGCTCAGGGGTTTGGCAAAAACGTTGGCTTTTACTTATCATTAATTTTGTGTCTTCTGACAATATTTCATTTCTATTATTATTTATTGCTAACCTCATAGCCCCTCTTAAAATGCCCTCCATTTCTCGGTAATTGCCTGGGTACTGATAATTTAGCAAAATATCGGAAGCATCTTTGTTTACAATTATGAAGCTGTCTGCCCTCATTTCCCTTAAGACTCTTTTCAAAGAACTTCTTAGAAGTTCTATAGGCAATATTTTTAATTCGAATTTAGGTAAGCCACTGGTTTTACCAGTGCGACTTGAAAAGGTTTGACCGTTGAGCATAACATCCTCCCGTGGCTTGATGAGAAAAGCAAACGGCACAGGAGGATGTTATGGAAGAAAGTTTTCAGGGTTATCGAAGCTTATCTCATTCGGAATGGGATTGCAAATACCATGTGGTGTTTATCCCAAAGAAGAGACGAAAAGCCCTATTCGGGCAGGCACGACGCCACCTAGGTGAAATATTTCATGCCTTGGCTCGGCAGAAAGAGTGCCAAATTCTGGAGGGTCATCTGATGCCTGATCATGTCCATGTGTGTATTGCGATTCCCCCAAAGTATGCGGTTGCTTCTGTGAACGGTTTTTTGAAAGGGAAGAGTGCGATTGCGATCGCAAGGCAGCTATGCGTCAAGGAGCGGAATTTCACCGGGGAACATCTTTGGGCTCGGGGATATGCGGTATCGACTGTTGGGTTTTAATTAGAGCAAGTTCACCAATACATCCACGATCAAGAGGAAGCGGATGGAACGGGGGAACAGTTTTAAACTTGATAACTGAGGCGCGCTTTAGCGCGACGTTTAGCTAATGGGTCGACTGCCTTTGAGGCAGCCCCGCTCATCAAGCCACCCGCTTTGCGGGGGGTGTCTGACTTTTTGGCTTATAAAATCTTTATTGATAGAAAATCTGAAATGACCTATCACTAAATTTCCCCCCTCTAACAGAAAAAGCAGATGACCCTATAAAATAATACCACCGGCAACAGGCCTGCCATTCTTTTCTAAAACAAATCTTCCCATTTCAGGGATATCGGTGAAAGGATCGACGACAATCGGGGTATCCAGGCTCATCAAGATATCCGCCACCTCCGCCCCGGATATGGATGAGACATTTTCTTCAATCAATTCCATCGAGGCAGGATCGAATTTTTTATATATCTTGTCAATTCGGCAGGGGACTTCTTGAGTCACACATCTGAAAAGGAGGGGCTCTCCGACTGAACAGACGTTATGATCTATCCAAAAAATGTTGGCTCTGATTTTATCGGATATGATGGAAGATAAGTCACCTGCTAAGATCTGACCTCTTCTCACTCGATGCCTTCCTTTAAGACAGACTCCCACCGATTCCTCAAAATTTGCAGATGTTACCTCCTTCTCTAAAAATTTTTCAATACTCTTTACCCCAACCTTCTTCTTCTCGGGTAAGAGAAATAGGCTCTCCCCCTTTGTGAGATGGCCTGATTCGATTCGTCCCACTATAATCTTTTTCCCATCCATCGTATAACGGTCCTGGATAGGAAAACGTAATGGTTTTTCCTCTACTTTTAATTCGAGAAAGGTATCTAAGGCTTGCAATAAAGTAGGACCATCAAACCAAGATATTTTTGCTGAGGGCTTGGCTACGTTATCTCCGTGAATGGCTGAGATGGGTAAGATAAAAGTTGGATGGACATTCAATTTATTTAAATAATCGGTGATCTCAGCCTTCAATTTTAAGAATTTATTTTGAGAGTAATTGACAAGGTCTATTTTATTTAACAAGACGCATACCTGCTTTAGACCCAGCATGCCTAATATATAAGCATGCCGTTTGGTTTGGTCTCGAATCCCTTCATAGGAATCAATAACCAATAAAGCAGCCTCTGCTTGGCTGGAGCCTGTGATCATATTTTTTAAGAATTCTTTATGCCCGGGTGCATCAATAATAATGTATCTTCTTTTTGGAGTTTTAAAGAATGTTTGAGTCGTATCAATGGTGATTCCTCTTGATCTCTCCTCCTCAAGGCAGTCCATGACAAAAGCAAATTCTACTATTTTGCCAAGCATTTCAGAACTTCTCTGAATCTCAGAATATTTATCCGGTGGTAGACAACCCGTATCATAAAGGAGTCTGCCGATAAGGGTACTCTTCCCGTGATCCACGTGCCCCACAATCACAATGGGAAGAACTCTTTCTTCCTGATCCATATGATTTTTCCTCCTTTACATGTATCCTAAGGCCCTCAATTTCTGCATCGTATAGGTATTCTCTTTATCTTGGGCTCGACCAGACCTTTCAGAGGTTTTGGAAACTCTAATTTCTTCAACGATATCATCAATGGTTTGAGCGTTTGAATCAATAGGAGAGCAACAGGTGACACACCCAATGCTTCGAAACCTTTTCCCATTTTTACTAAAATAGAGGGGGACGATGGGGAGCCCCTCTCGTTTGATGTAGCTCCAGATGTCGAATTCTGTAAAATGAAGAAGGGGATGAATTCTAAAATGTTCCTCCTCCTCAACTGTAGATTGGTATTGATCCCATAATTCAGCAGGCTGATTTTCATAATCCCATTTAAACTGGGAATCCCTTGGGGAAAAATATCTTTCTTTTGCCCTGATCCCATGTTCATCCCTCCGGATACCTAACAGGATGGCGTTCAGATTGTACTTTTTAATGACCGTTTTCAAAGCATTGGTTTTTAATTCGTTACAACAATCTAACTTACTTCCCTGACCTGGGCCCATTCCTTCCTTCAGCTTTTCTTCATTTCTCCCGATCAATAAATTGAGATTCCACTCTTTTGCCCTTGCATCTCTAAATTGATACATCTCTGGAAATTTGTAACTGGTATCGATATGGATGATCGGAAAGGGGATATGACCAAAGAATGCCTTCTTGCAGAGCCAGAGCAAGGTCGTGGAGTCCTTACCAACAGACCACAGCATGGCAATATTTTTAAATTGATAATAAGCCTCTCGGATGATATAGATGCTCTTATTTTCTAATCTTGTCAGGTGATCCATCGATGGCCTCCTTCTGGGTAAAGTATTCCATGATGTGATCCGGCATATTCTCGATTGCCGGTTTTGTAAGAACGCTAATCTGTTCCGGAAGAATGCAAAAAGCATCGTGCCATGTATGCATTCCTGTAAATAGGGTTTGGCCAAAAATTTCCTTTTTTTCCAAACTCCCCTTTAAATCATATCCATCTTTAGGCAGACAGACCAAATCTGGAGCCCGATGAAGATGAGGGCCCTGGTAGATCTCCTCTTTTGAGTAGATTTTATCAATCACATTCTCCCCATTCTCTCCTTTGAGGGATCCCAGGGCATCCCTAACTTCTATCAATAAGGCAACCCTTTCTTCTTTTCTCACTTTTCCCCTTGGATAAGAATCTTTGTCATGAATATAAATACGGCAAGGGTCCAGATTAAATACTTTAGTTTGATGATCAATCCTTTCATATAAATCGCCTTCGTTCTTCAATACCAAGAAACCCTGCTTCTCTAAGAATTTATTGACATAGACCTCCTTTTTGATCGAGGCAAATCCATGATCAGAAAGGATCATGAAAAACCCTTTCCCCCGATATTTTTCAAGAAACCCATCATATAAGACTTTTATAAATTTATCCACTTCAGAGTAGAACTGAAAGAAGTGCTTGTAAAAAGGATGGGATGGATCCTGTGAGGCATCAAAGAAGAAATGATGCAGCCGATCTGTCTCAGTAATACAGGCGAAGAAAAGATCCCATGGCTCATTCTTAAAGAAGTGAGATATCGCTTTTTTCCGGATCTCAAAACAATCGAATAGGCTTTTCATAAAAGCCAACTTATCTTCTTTGGCCTTTTCAGCTTCCACGTCGATGAGGTAATTCATTGAGTGAAGATAAGTATAAGCGGATTCAGGGTAGGTGGCTTTCTTCAGGTCAATTGCCACAAAACCGGAAGCCAGTATCCCATTTATCGGGTATGCTGGATACGTATGTGGCACATTTAAAATAATCGATCGGTAGGGGCGGCCTATTTTTTTTATATATTTCTGGTATAGGGTAGAAGTCTTTTCACTCGTTTTGCCTAAAATTTCCCAAAAGGCGGGTGCCTTGATGTTTCTTGAATTTGGGAAATATAAGGAATAACTATCAGGCTGTAAATCTGTAAATCCAAAGATTCCGTGTTCTCCGGGGTTTACTCCGGTAGTAAAAGAGGTCCAAGAGACCGAGGATACATCTGGGATGGATGCATTCATCTGATAAAGCCCGAACCCTTGATCTAAAATCTGTTTTAGGTTTGGCATGGCATCGTTTTTTAAGTAGGTGTTCAGCAAGGAGTAGGGAACCCCGTCAATGCCAATGACCAAAGCCTTTTCCATTTTTTTTGAGAATGAATTCATTTTAAAATTCCTTCTGAGTCAAGCCATGTGCAGAATTCTTTTAGCCATTTCCCGAGGATCGACTCTCTCCAATTTAACTGATCTCGCCAGAAATGTAAGCACAGGTTCTTTCGTCACGGGGGGAATTGAAAAACTGTTTAGCAGGCCCATGTTCTACCAACTCCCCCAGGTACAGGAAGATCACATAATCGGCAATGCGTCGTGCCTGACGAAGAATATGTGTGACAACCACAATCGTGTAATGATTTTTCAGAATCTTAAACTGTTTTTCGATCAGCTGCGCTGAGATAGGGTCAAGTGCTGAAGTCGGTTCGTCAGCAAGGATGACCTCGGGTTCGACCGCCAGTGCCCGGGCCAGTGCTAACCTCTGTTGTTGACCGATGGAGAGCTGTGTCGCTGGGTCATGCAGCCTTTCTTGAACTTCATCCCAGAGGCCCGCGAGGCGAAGGTAGTATTCGACCAAATAATCCATCTCAGGGTTTTTCCTGAATCTTGTTCCTTTCTGTCTACCGTTAGGGCACAACGAATCGATGGGAATATGTTTTTCCAATTCCCGGATCTGGTCAAGAAGTTCCTTTCTGTTCATTCTGTGAATTCTTGGTCCGAAAGTGATATTATCATGGATAGACATGGGAAGAGGGTAGGGCTTCTGAGAAAGAAATCCCACCTTCTTCCTCAGGGCAAGAAGGTCAGGTTTTGGGTCATAAATATTAACACCATCAATTCGAACTTCTCCTTCGACCCTGATTTCTTCGTATAGGTCAACCAGACGATTTAGGGTTTTAAGAAGGGTTGTCTTTCCACAGCCAGATGGTCCGATGATGGCAGTAATCTGTCCGTCAGGGATATCCACGGTGATGTCCTGGAGCACCTGATGATTTCCGTAAGCGATCGTTAAGTTCGATAAGCTGATATGCGGCATTTGAGTCACCTACTTTACAATATGTCTTGAGCATCGACCGCTCAATAGTCTGGAACCAAGGCTGATCAGGAGAACGATGACCAGCAAGATGAGGGCTGAGGCATAAGCCCGATTCTGAACCTCAGGGATTGGCGTTGCCACCTGGAAGAAAACAGCGAGGGGAAGAGAGGCGACCGGGTCAAAGAGAGATCGTGGGATGTAATCGGTGTAACCCGCAGTGAATAGGATGGACGCTGTATCTCCGATCCCACGGCCGAAGGCGAGGAGAATCCCCGTCACGATTCCGGGCAGCGCTTGTCTCAGGACCACCTTGATCGTTGTTTCGATTCTTGTTGTCCCCAAGGCGTAGGAGATTTCCTTCAGCTCAGAAGGAGTCATCCTGATGACTTCTTCGATTGATCTTGTCATGATAGGCAGCATGAGGAGAGAAAGGGTGATGATTCCACCTAGCAAGGACGCCCGCAATCCAAGGTAGACCATGATGATAAAACCAAACGCTCCATAAACAATAGAGGGTGTACCCCAGAGGATGTCAAGGGAAAGCCTGGTAACGTGAGCGAGGCGGGGGCTTAAATACTCTTTTTGTAGGGCAAAGGCGATTGGGAGACCTAAAAGAAACGATATCAATGAGGCGCCGAACGCAAGATAAAGAGAACCGACAATGGCATTTGCAATGCCGCCACCTTTCCCGAGGTAATAGCCTCCTTCTGGTGTTTGAATGAGCATTGATAGGTTGAGAGATGAAGCTCCTCGCACCACGATCACGATGATGATCCCGGCGAGGACAGAGAAAACCAATGTAATGGAGGCAATCATGAGAACCTTAAATACGGATTCTTCTAACTTTCTTGGTTTCACCGATAATTACCTCTTCTCAATCCGCATGAAAGTCAGATGCGCTGTGATATTAAAGACACCCACTACAATCAGCAATATCAGGGCTGAAAGCAGTAGTGCAGAATTGTAAAGGGGTATTGACATCATCTCACCATAATTGTTAGCCAACAGAGCTGGGAGAGGGTAGGCTGGATCAAAGATCGATGACGCAACCTTGGGGACATTTCCAACAATCATCAGAACAGCGATGGTTTCCCCAAAAGCACGTGCGAACCCGAGAACGATCGCAGAGAAGATCCCATGAAGGGCACTCCTTAGGACAACATGTTTGATGGCTTCCCATTTTGTTGTTCCCAAAGCCAGAGTTGTCTCCCTTGCTTGGACGGGTACGGTGCGGAGCACTTCCATCGAGACCGAAATAATAATGGGAGAGACCATGATGGCGAGAATTATTCCTCCGGCAAGAAGACTATAACCGGTGGTTGGAGTGTCCAGCGCCTTTCCGAGGGTACGTACAAAAGGCACTACCACGATCACACCCCAGAGTCCATAAATGACGGATGGAATGGCAGCCATGATATCGATGACCACTCGCGCCAGCTCTCTGAAACGGCGATGAGCATATTCAGATAGGTAGATAGCACTTAAAAGGCAGATGGGGACGGCCAGGATCATTGCGATACCGGTGACTTCCAGTGTTCCAATAATAAATGGGTAAAACCCATATTCCCCTTTCAAAGGGTGCCAGGATGAAGACAGAAGCAGATGGAGGATCGATTTCTTGGCGAGAATGGGCATGGACTTAATGAATAAACCCAGGACGATTAGAATGACAATCGAGTTTGCGAACGCCACTGCTAAGAGCATCGATTTGCCAGCGATCCTATCCTTTAACCGTCTCCAATGCATTTACTTAGCTCTCTTCTAGCACTTGTTCGTCTTTGTAACAGGACGACTTCCAATCCCGTCAATTTAGTGGTTAAGCTTTTTAAGGGCCAAATTCACCTGAGTTTTTGTTAAGCAAATATACCCGTTTTCCTCGACATATTTCTGACCTTCCGAAAGAATCCAGCGGATGAATTCACTGGTAAGCCCCTTGAAACTACCCTTCGTCAGAAGATAGAGCTCTCTTGCCGGAGGGGATGGATAGATTCTTGAAGCAATGGCTTGAATGGCTTTGTTTTTGGTCCTTAAATCTTCTTCCGGATCGATCTTTCCGTTTTCATTCAGATCGATGGGTAAAATCCGAAGGCCTTTTGGTGGAAGGCTCGTTTTAAAATCATAGGCATAGTTGAGATTATTGTACCCGATGCCAAGAGGGTCTTTTCTTACAGCCTCGGCAAGTCCGGGATCGCCGTAGACGCCAATACCTTGAAGGTCTTCCTGTTTTTTCTCCCCCAGGTATTGAGCCCATGTCTCAGCAGCGCCGCAGGAGTCCGATCTCGTATAAACATAAACTTTATATTTAGAATCGATTCCAACAATCTCCCCCCATGTCAGATCCCTGGCCTTTATCCAGAGATCAATGAAGATTTGTTTTTTTACCCCTTTTTCCGACAAACCTTTCCGAAATACCGGGTTTTCATCATTCATCATTGGAAATACCGCATCCTTCACCACAGGAACAAAGAAAGCCCCCTGTCTAACTTCTTCTGGCGTGATCTCTCTAGATACCATACCAACGTTTACAAGACCTGCAAGGGCATCGACAATCCCCTTGCCGGCGCCTCCGGCAGAGATGTCAACTTTTACTTTAGGATAAACTCTTTTGAATTCCTCACCCCATTTCACCATCATCGGGTATAGTGCCCACGCACCCGAAACTCTTATTGTACCCTGAAGCACACTGGTTTCCTGAGAGGACCCTGGCCTATTTTTCTTTTCCCTTTCCTGGCCCCAAGCGGTAGCCGTAATCATGAGAAGAAGAACCAATCCAAAGGCTAAACTGATAAGTCTGATTTTGGTCCTCATCTTTTTAATTTCTTCACTAAATAGGATTTGAAAAACATAGTCTGGTAAAAGAGTCATTATAAATATCCAAGAGATCTTAATCTCTTTTTAACAATCTCAATCTCTTCTTTTGAGAGGGAGGGTTCTGTCTTAACAGATCTGGAGGAGAGGAGGTCCCGTAATACATAAACGATAAATTCAGTGACAGAATTAAATCCACTTTCCCCAATGATCTTACCAAGGTTTTCATACAGGGGCCTTGGAATTTTAATGGTTACTTTATCTTTTCCTGTTTTCATTTAACACTCCAATGACACTCTTATTGGAGTGTACACAATAAAAAAGTGTTTGTCAAGTATTTTTTATAAAAAATACCTGTTGAATACCGCCCAGCTCTGCTGGGCGGATGAGAACAGGTTCGCGAAGCGATAAAACGTGGTATAAGTACTGCATGAGCTCGATAAAAAGAACAAGCCATGCGGTCTACG